>LGOV01023030.1_pt1 | contig 12903 bp, 14 predicted proteins | sample 469881 | NCBI WGS metagenome assembly LGOV01 (sample SAMN03857199, study PRJNA290197) | marine sediment metagenome | biome: marine cold seep biome; feature: cold seep; material: marine sediment; isolation source: sample #5579, elevator 3A push core 41 containing 12 cm of sediment... ...
ACCATATACAGGGCGAAGCCTGCCAGTAGAACCGCACCAGTGAAACCGCCTAGCGCATTGACCTTCCCAGTGCCAAATGAGAACTGTGTATTGCCTGCATTGCGGCGAGCGTATGCATAGGCGAAGGCTGCAATACCCAGAGCCACAGCATGAGAGCCCATGTGAAGGCCATCGGCCAAGAGGGCCATCGAACCGTATAGGACGCCGGCCAGAATTTCCCACACCATCATGACGACAGTTAGAGCGACGACGATCAGTGAGCGTATTTCACCGGATTTTTTACGGTCTTGACCAAAAACATGATTGTGTTGCCATTCTTCGAGCCTGTGACCATGCATCCTGCGGTACTCCGAGTTGATAAAAATTATGGTCAGAACGACCAATGAAGGTGGTGGCGATTGATGGCAAAGCTCTGCTTAAGGCTTCGGCTCCGTGATGTTCTACTTGAGGTAGGACTTGATGACCTGCAGCACCGCTTCCAAGTCTTGTTGTCGCTGTTCCAGCTCAGGTTCCTTGACGACGTGATCAGTCAAGTGCCCCTCAATGATCGTTGCCATCAGTCCATTGACCGCCCCGCGAATCGCCGCGATCTGTTGCAGCACGGCCGTGCAATCGCCTTCCTCATCAAGCTGCCTTTCCAATGCGGCCGTCTGCCCCTGAATGCGACGAACGCGGGTTAATAACTTCGATTTGTCTTTGATCGTATGCATGCGGCTATCTCTTATGAAGCTAGAACTATACTGGAGGATAGTATATTCCATATACTAGGGGGCAGTATAAATGTTGGCAAGAGAAAAGAGGTAGGTGAAGCTCGCCAGCGTGACACGCGGCAGCCGTAAAAAGAGCGCCGCATGTCCGAAATGCCCAACAATATCCTGCACCTACTCCAATACCAGGTGCTGCGCTGCAAATCCACCGACGACGAAATGCACTTCCAGGTAGACGCGCCCGATCCCATCGCCTGCTAGGAAGGCGGCGTGCTGGGTGAGTTTGTACGGTTCAGCAAGCGTGATCTTCCCTATCGTGATCTGCCCATCCACGGCAAGCGGGTTACCCTCTGGGAGGCTCACCACCGGTACACCTGCCGGGCCTGCAAGACCAGCGTCAGGCCCCTGCTACCGGAGATGGTGGACGGCTTTCGCATGACGCTGCGGCTGCATGAATACGTGGAGAAGAAATCCTTGGACCACCCGTACACCTTCGTGGCGGCACAGACCGGCCTGAACGAAAAGATGGTACGCGACATCTTCAACGCCCGCGCCGAGTTCTTGGGGCGCTGGCACCGCTTCGATACGCCCCGCATTCTGAGCATCGACGAGCTGTACCAAGCGCTACCGCTGCATTCTGGCCAACATCCAGGAGTAAAACCATGCCTAGCCCGGTTCGTGTCTGATAAATTATGCTGTAACGAGTGAGCAATGGCATGGTTTTTTCAGGACGAGCTTTGACGCCAAAAGTGTGCGCTGAAATTATTCAGACTACGGCTATATGGGTCTGTAATCACAGCGTAGCTTTCAGGCACATCGTGGCCATTCCCTCCGCCCCTAAAAAAATCCCTAAGGGAGTGTAGGCTTAGTAATTTAAGATGTTCCCATTCACGATGTAGTTGATCTTGTCGTTCCTGTGCTAATTTCGAAGCACTGGGCTTTCTCTTAGGTAAAGGGAAACGATAATCAGGGCTAAGATCCGGTGTGTAGAGGAAGGTAATGGTGCCATGTTTCCAGTCATCAGTCGTGTTTTTACGCCACTGGTACCTTAGTTTTACTTCCAGACGATCACTGTAATGAGAGGGTAGGAAGATATTGTCATCGATTCGAAACAGCAGGTTGTCTTTCTCTTCCTCTTCCATCCGCTGCTGCATCTGCTGAACCGCATGTGTTAGATCGTCACCAGCCCGTCGCATTGACTCAGCTGTTTCATCACGTTTTTTAGAAGACTTGGCCCGACTATGTGAATCAATTGACTTTTGAAAGTATCTCAATTTGTTCGAAACATATAGGCCGCAACTTTCTAAATTAAATCCGTAGAGCTGACTTGGCTTTACGCTTCGGACACACTCCCTGATAGCTAGGTCTAGCTCGTCGGAATCGATGCTTTTTAAGGCTTCTTTTTCTGCAGAAGTGATGTATAAGTCACCCATTCTAATCGCCCTATCAGTTTGGATTTTTGAAGAGTCGTCTAGCGTTGTGTCAATATAAAGTCTGGACTTGTTTTGCTTGTAGTTGGAACGTTTCTTGAATGATGTCAAGAAAGTCTGGTGAGAAGCCTTTACGTAGGCGCATTGAGTGTTCTGCTTCTGAGCAGTCTTGAATGTTAGTCGCAAAGCGCCAAAAGCGATTAATGAGCAACTTTCGATTGCTCAGTCTGATTGCCTTTGCCGTTAAGCTGGCTTTATTCATAACATGCCTCACATAGCTAGTGTACTGTTAGGTCAGCTCGCGTGATACCGACCTTGCTAAAGGCATTCAGCACGGAAGCCTCGCCGGGAACGTTTTCATTTTTGGCTTTCGGGTGCTTGAAAGTATCGGCGAATCCTGGGCAGTGACGAACAAGTTTTTGAACGACACCTTCTACGTGCCGTACGTTAGACAGCACTTGGCGCAACCAGTGTTCAAAGCTGCCTTGGTGATCCAGCGTAAATACTAAACCTTTATAGGACGGAGGTTTTGACCCTTCCTCCCTACCGCCATGTCTGGGTTTCGGAGGGCGTCGCTGGAGCTCCATGAGATAAAGCGCTTGATCTAACACATGCACTTTGATGACGAGTACCCCACGAGGAACCTTGGTCTGAGTGTCCATATAGACCCAATTGGCCACGGACTTTTCTACATCATCTTCTATGCCGAAGGGTTCGAGGCTAATTAATCGAGGATCAGGGGACGTGCTGAAGCCATCTTCAAAAGTAAACCAGCTAACGCTATGAATCGCTGTAGGATAAGCTGATTTTAAATAGAGAAGCGCATTCCACATATCACGTAGAAAACCCTGCGACTCCAGTGTAATGGGGGCGTGAATAGACGCTTGTCCCACTCCCTTCCCTGACCCATAAGGCTCTCCAGTGGAGAAAATCGTTTCGTCACCAGGAACGGGGACGCCTCGTATATCGGGCACGTTTTTTCGGGTATATCGCTTATCCAAGACGGCGCGAGGCTTACCTAAAATAACGAATTCGTCCTCAGGAAGGTCTAGCCAAGAAGAGCCATGGTCGGGCTCTTCATCATCCGTCAGGTCAATGACATCGGGGATGTTTAGAAGGTGATGATAGGGAAATTGAGTGGGAGCATCATCGCCATCGGTGGCTGGTACTGTCGTTGACTTCTCTCTTTCGCGATGGATCGTGGCACCGTCGGGCTGCGTACAGCCTAATATCTGCAATCCTAGAAATGTGTTGCCACCATCAATCGGAACGCCAGAAACAGAGATTTCACCGCTTCCCTGGAACCAAGGCGTGACCTCAAAAAGTATCCTATCTGCGGGGAAGCGGGCTTCAATCTGTGAATAAATGCTTCTGGCAGCCTGTTCAGCATAGGGATCGTACAGCATATGCGCGAGCAAAATAGCATCGTGTTTATGAACACGGTACGTAAATTTGACAGGCCACGTACCTGGGGATGCAGGCGCGTTAAGCGGTCGATAAAGACGCTCTTTTACTTCTTCCCAAGGGTAAGTGGCGAGCACCCGCTTGATTTCAGAGGATCGGCCGTAAACGCGAGTAAAAAATTCTGTGCAAGGGATGAGCAAGTGTTTGCCATCTGGAAGGTCAAATTCGATCAGGTACGATCTTTGTTTTCTCTCCAGTGGTAAATAGTATTCATCATGAAAGGAGGTATAGAGGCTGCGCCCTGCTTTGCGTAGGTCATCTAGAGAAACAATCCGCCAGCCCCCTGGAGAGAATGAAACGGGGAATGTTCTCTCATCAAACGCGATGCGAGAGTTGCTCACCCCCTTTTCCCAGACGGAACCGATCCTCAATAGCCCGACATGTGTTAAGACCGTCGTTCGCTCAATCACATTCCCTAAATTGTTATTCTTATCAATGGGTTTGAAAAACACATAAATCTTAGGGACGCTTTCTGCGCGGGTATTTTTTTCGATAGGCCCATACCACCAAACGACCAAGCGCTCAGCTTCGTCTTTGAGAGTGCCGTCTGAAAAGCTAAAGGTTCTGCATTGTTTGAGTGAAACCGTCACAAGGGCGCGCTCTATGTAAACTCAACATAGAGATTGTCGCAGTAATTATTGTTTAGTCGCAACAATTGTTGAAAATGACAGCCGCCACCTACCAGGGCGGCGCCGCTGGCACTGTGATGGGGTTGTCGAAATGGCCTTTTCCCCCAGTCCGCTTCCAGCGGTAATCCGCAAACCGAGCGCACGGCGGCGACTTCCAAGGCATCCTCCTCAGAAAGCGGCGGCAGAATGCCCGGCAGGCGGCTGGCCAGCATGGTTTTGCCGGTGCCCGGCGGACCTGCAAATAACAGGTTATGGCCTCCGGCCGCCGCGACTTCCAGCGCACGGCGGGCCTGCTGCTGGCCGCGCACATCGGCGAGGTCTTCCACTGGGGCGGTGGTTTTCACCGAAGCGCTGAGTTTGTGCGGGGGTATCTTCTCTTGAGCGAGTAAGTGCGCCACTACCTGCCAGAGAGTATCGGCAGGCAGCACCGGCAAATCGCCTGCCAGGGCGGCCTCATCGGCGCAGTCGCGGGGAATGATCAGTGCTTTTTTTGCCCGCCGGGTGGCCAGGGCAAAGGGCAGTATTCCCGGCACCGCGCGCAGCTTACCGTCCAGGGCCAGCTCGCCAGCGCACTCCATGCCCTCTAGCGCTTCCACGGGAATTTGCCCGGAGGCGGCAAGAATGCCCAGGGCAATGGGCAGATCAAAACGGCCACCCTCCTTAGGCAGATCGGCGGGGGCGAGGTTTAAGGTAATACGGCGGGTATTGGGAAAATCAAAGCCTGCATTAACCAGTGCACTGCGCACCCGTTCGCGGCTCTCTTTTACCGCCGTTTCCGGCAAGCCCACTAGCGTTAGGCCCGGCAAGCCGTTGGCCAGATGCACCTCAACATGCACCGCCGGTGCATCTAAACCTACTCCTGCCCGCGTGGCTACAATGGCTAGCGTCATTGCATTCCCTCGCTGTCGTTTGCTAAAAGCCCTAACCCTAATGTAAGCGAACTCTACTTTATCTTAAGTGCTTAACCTATCGTAATTAAGAACGCTTTGGTAGCTTCACGTTCTTCTACTCATTGCCCTGATGGCTAACCGCTGGCACTGCCTCTAGCGCCGTAGTCAGCTTTCGGGCAAAGCGCTGAGCGGAGGGGAGTGCGCCGAAGCTCCATACCGGCGGCAGGCGAACTATCCTGTCGTGCCTGACGCTGGGGAGTTGCTGCCATAGGCCGCTTTTTGCAAGCTTCTCCTCGGCTCCGGCGGGCAGCGGGTCGATGATCACCAGCGTTGCTTCTGGGTAGCGCGCCAGCGCTTCAATCCCTACCAGCGCAAATCCCCAGGCATTGGTGGTTTGATCCCAGGCATTGGGGAGGTCGAGCTGTTCCAGCACGGCGTTGTATAAGCTGTTTTCCCCAAACACCCGCACGTGGCGGGCATCCATGAATTGCACCATTAGCAGCGGCGCGATTTCTGACTGAGAGAGTGGCCGGGATTCGCGCAGTGTGGTCATCAAGGCTTGGGTGTCTTCAATAAGCTGCTCGGCCTGGGGCTGGTGCTCGGTTAACTCACCCAGCTCACGGGTCAGGGTTTGCATCTCCTGCCAGGTATCGGTGCCGGGGGAGTAGAGCGAGAACGATGTGACGGGCGCTATTCGCTCCAGACGCGGCGTTAAACCGGCGAACATAGGTGAAATAAGCGTCTGTTCTGGCGGCACCTGGGCCAGCAGTTCCATATTGGGCTGGGTGCGTAGGCCCATATCGGTGGCACTATCGGGAATATGTGGCTCGCCTACCCACTCCTGGTAGTCACTCTGCTGGGCGACACTGCTCACCGGCGCATCAATCGCCAACAGCGTTTCAGCAATGGTCCAGTCCACCGTGGCCCACTGCGCCTGGGCAGTAGAAACGCTCAGCATACAAACGGCGAACAGCCCGCAGCGCGCGAGCAAAGAGAACAGGTTGGTGTGGCGCATGGTGGTGAGAGGCCATCCAGAAAATAAGGGCTGTATTTAAACGATAATATTTATTGTTTGCAAACTTGTATGCAAGGAAAAATGCCCAGGTACAGTGGCCTGGACAAATGGGGTTACAATAAATTAACAATGCTTAGATAAGAGCTTAGATACGGGCTTGGAACGTCACTCAGCACTAGTGTTTAGAAACGGTAGTGAACACTAGCGGTCACGCCGCGCTCGGCACCGAAGTAGCAGTACTCCAGGGAGTTGCAGGAGGCCACGTACTCTTTATCCAATAAATTGTTCACGTTTAAACGTGTTTCGACACCATCTACGCCGAGTTGGCTGAGGTCGTAGCCAATGGTGGCATCCACCAGGGTGTAATCGGGCACGGTTGCGGTGTTGGCCCGGTCAGCGGCGATATCCGCGTAGTGACGCACGCCGACACCCATATCTACGCCGTTTAGCCAGCCCTTGTTGGCCTCGTAGTGGCCCCAGAACTGCACTTGATGCCGTGGGGAGTAAATCGCGTTGTTGCCCTGGTTACCATCATCGCTTTTGGCGTAGGTGATGTCGGTGAAGCTATAGCCTGCCTGAACCGAGAGGGTATCCGTTAGCTGGGTTTGCGCTTCCAGCTCCAGCCCTTGGGATTCGATCTCCCCCACGGCGCGGTATGGGTCGGTGGGCTGCTCTTTGGTGGCGACGTTCTCCTGGCCGATATGGAACAGCGCCGCGCTGTACTGGCTTTGGCTACCGTTAGGCTGGTATTTAACGCCGGTTTCCCACTGTTCGCCCTCCATGGGCTTCAGCAGGTCACCACGCTCATCCACGAAGCTGGTGGGGGTGAACGCGGTGGAGTAGCTCAGGTAGGGCGCTACGCCGTTATCGAACAGGTAGACTACCCCGGCGCGGCCACTGAACTGGGTGTCGCTGAGGGAGCTTGTATCACCGCTATCGCGGTTGGCATTGTCGATATTGACCCAGTCGTAGCGGCCACCCAAGGTGAAGCGCCAGTTATCGAGGGCTATCTGGTCTTGCAGGTAAACCCCGGTCTGGTCGATCTCATGGCGTTCGCGCACCGGGGCGTAAAACTCGATGGGGTCGCTGCCATAAACCGGGTCAAACGCATTGAGCGGCGGGAAATACCCAGTGGGCCACGATACGTCGTTTTTCCGCTGCTGGTAATCAACCCCGACAAGCAGTGTGTGATCCATAAAGCCGCTGCTGAGGGTGGCTTCTAACTGGTTGTCGAGTGTCCAGGCTTCCAGAGATTCATTGCTGCCGGAGTAGTAGCGGGTGAGCTCGTCAGACGTAGGGGATGTCCAACCATAGCCATAGACTTGATTGAGCACTACGTCGGAATTGAGATAGCGCATCAGTTGACGGCCGGTCACCTGATCGTTAAAGCGGTGTTCCAGGGCGTATCCGAACATGCGCTGGGTGCGCTCGTAGGTGTCGTAATCCTCTTCACCATCAAAGAAGTTGTTGCTGATCTTGCGGCCATTATGGGCGACCACGGCCCCCTCATAGGGTACGCCGGAGTGGTAGCCACCTTCGGGTTCATCCTGTAGGTAGGCTTCTACGGTGAGGCTGGTGTCATCGGTGATATCCCAGGTGAGCCGGGGCGCAATGGCGTAGCGCTCCTCTTCTGCCGGGCCAAACTGGGTATCCGCGGCGCTGGCAATCCCGGTTAGGCGAAAGGCCATCCGCTGCTCTTCGCCAATAGGGCCGGTGAGGTCAAAAGCGGCGCTGCGCTGGTTTTTATTACCCACTCGAAAACGCAGCTCACCGCCCTGTTCAAATTCTGGTCGCTTGCTGTTCAGGGCGACCGCCCCGCCAGGTGAGGCGCGCCCATAGAGCACCGAGGCGGGCCCGCGGACGACTTCTATGCTGTCCAAAAACCACGGATCGATGCGCATACTGCTATGGGAGTTGGCATCGCCCATGACTTTCAGGCCATCCAGGAAGGTATTGCTCAAGCTGCCGTCAGAAAAACCGCGCAGTACCAGGTAGTCGAAGCGATTGGAGGCGCCTACCTGATTGCTGTAAACACCGGGCGTGTAGTCGGTGGCGCGCTGCACGGTACTTACTCCGCGGTTATCCATCTGTTCGCGGGTGATCGTGGAAACGCTCTGGGGTATTTCGATCGTCGGCGTTTCCACTTTGGTGGCAGCCTGCTGGGCAGTGACTGTGACGGTGGCTAACTCGGTGCTTTCTTGAGCGTATACCGGGGAAACGGCCAGTGCCGAGAGCATGGCGGCGCTAAGCGGAGAGCGTAGAAAACGGTGATGGGGGATGAGCATGGAGGCACCTGCAATAAGCATCAATTAACCAATGTGTTAATGAGAATTATTGCGCTTAATGGCTGCTGAAAGGTATGCGCAATGACAAAGGGAGTATGCGTGCTGCCAAAAAACGTCCAGCAGAGGAACTTACCGCTCCAAAAACAACCCTGCGGCTTTTAATGGCGATGGTGTACTTCATGGGGCGCAATGCCAAAAGCGCGCTTAAAGGCGGTGGCAAAATTGGTGGCGTGGCGGTAGCCACAGGCGTGAGCGGTTTGCTGCACGCTGTAGCCGCGCTGCAAATCACGATACGCCTGCGCCAAGCGGCACTGGCGAAGATGATCAAACACAGAGTAGCCGTAACAGGCGCGAAATTTCTGGCGTAGACTGCTGGGACTCATAGCGGCATCGCGAGCCAAGTCGTGCAAATAATAGGTAAGCATCGGCTGTTCGGCGATGCGCTGATGCAACTGTTCAAGACACTGGCGGTCACGCGGGGTTAAGCGAGTTTCCGGGCGCTGAGGTTCGGCGTGTGCTTTCTGCGGTGGCTGTGGGCCTGATGGCAAGCCGTGACCGAGTAGCTGTAGCGCTAACCCTTGCCATACCAGCAGCTGTCGGGAGGCATTGGGAGGTTGATCAATAGTGTCGCGCAGGGCATTAATGAGCGATTCAGGCAGCCGCCAGTGATGCAGCAGCGGCTTAGCGGGTGGCAAGGGGAGCCCATGGGGATGTGTGGCGAGCACCGCGAGGTTTACTGTACGCAGACGCGGCTGCGCGGGCTGGCATACGGTGAGCGAGTGTTGGGGATTAAAGTGTGCGCAAAGCCCATCACCTGCTGTTAATGCAAAGCACTGGCTACCCACGCTGGCATTAATATGGCCCTCCAACACCACACAAATAAACCAGGGCACTGATCGACGCGAGGCTGACCAGTAGGTGCGCTCTACCTGTAAATCGGAGAGTGTTAGGTGGAGTGAATTGGGAAGGCTGACATCGTGAACACTGCCTTGAGCGACGGGCGCCAACCCAGCACAAGCGCCATCGATTTGGTAATCGATGCCGAAGCGCAGCCCCAACTGCTGCAACGTTTGGGAGGTAAGGAGTTGCGGCGTTGGGCCTGAAATTGGATGAGCGGCGATGGAGGTCATGGGATTAGCGCTTTTATGGATGTGCATCAAATTGGCGCATCGGTGCTCAAGGTGATTAGTCAGTAAGAAAGGTTCTGTGCTGGCAACTACCATCGCGTGGCTGAGTCAACGCAGGATTGCCCTGTATTGGTGCTTACACGCTATCTTTGTCGAAGTGGCTTTTTGGGGCAGCCGTTCACAAGATAGCAGTGAGCTTGAAGAGGGCTGTGATACGAGGAAGGTAACACTGGCAGAAAAAAAGTCAATGATATTGATTCGTGTTTACCGATTGGATGACGTCACTAGTAACCATACGCGAGAAGTCATTAAGAGGCAGCACCGCTGCACCTTGAGGTACCGGCAATAGATGAAGGCAGGCTATTGCCGATATCAGTCCTACCGGTTAGGCGGGTTTGTCATCTTCATCTGGGTGACTCGTCGGCTCTGGAGTGGGCGTCGGGGGTGCTTCTGCTTCCATTGGCGTGTCAGTGGGCTCCGTGGAGGCTTCAACGGCTGCTTCAAGGTTAGCGACTTGACGCTCTAACGCCTCTACCCGTGAACGGGTGCGCTGCAGTACATCCATTAAAATGTCGAAATCTTCCCGTGAGACAAGCTCCAGGCGGTCGAAGGCGCCACGCACGACTTGCTGCACGCCCTTTTGAATATCTTCCGGCGCTTGGGAGGCGTTTTGTAAACGGTCACCAATCTGCTGGGCCAAGCGGCTAATACGGTCTTGAGGCGCCATTGTTCTCTCCTAGATAAACCTGCTTTAAATATTGCTTACCGGTAAGGATACGCAACAGTTGGCGAATTCGCATGTATCGCGTGCTTTTACTGCTTAACCCAGGGTGTGCATCGAAATAGAGCAGGCTACTTTTGCTTACGCCCTTTTTTGGTGCAATAGCGGTGGTATGAGAATGGATTTGCTCAGATTTAGCGCTGAAGTGCATTTGTGACTCTAGATAATTATCTGATTTTTAATAAAAAAAAGTCAGCTGGCACAGTATGCGCATTATCGGTTCAGGTGCTTATTCTGGCGGCTGTGCCGCTACCAATCTAGCAGGACTTATCCAGCAGGGGAGATCCGGGATGAAACTCATCACCGCTATCATCAAGCCATTTAAGCTCGACGACGTTCGTGAGGCATTGGCCGACAACGGCGTTCAGGGCATTACGGTCACTGAAGTTAAAGGCTTTGGCCGTCAGAAAGGGCATACCGAGTTGTATCGTGGCGCGGAGTATGTCGTCGACTTTCTACCCAAGGTGAAAGTGGAAGTGGCCGTAGACGATGCCCGGTTAGAGAGCGTATTGGATGCGATCTGTAGCGCGGCTAACAGCGGCAAGATCGGTGACGGCAAGGTGTTTGTGACACCGCTTGAAGACGTTATTCGGATTCGGACAGGCGAACGCGGTGCAGACGCCGTTTAACGCTGTTTTTTCGGATCATTTCTATAGTTCAACGGGGAACATACAATGAATGAGTTGACTGATCTGAGCTACGCGCTCGATACGTTCTACTTTCTAATTTGCGGTGTGCTCGTCATGTGGATGGCGGCAGGCTTCTCCATGTTAGAAGCGGGCTTAGTACGCTCCAAAAACACCGCTGAGATCCTGACCAAGAATATCGCGCTGTTTGCCATTGCCTGCACCATGTACCTGCTGGTGGGCTACTACATCATGTACTCCAGCAGCGCTGGCGGCTTCTTACCCAATCTGGGCTTCTTGATTGGCGCTGAAAACAGTGTGGATGCAGTTACCGCTGGCGGTGATGACGCGCCCTACTACTCCATGCGTTCTGACTTCTTCTTCCAAGTCGTGTTCGTGGCAACCGCCATGTCGATTGTGTCGGGTGCCGTCGCTGAGCGTATGAAGCTGTGGGCCTTCCTGGCCTTTGCTGTGGTAATGACCGCGTTTATCTATCCGGTGTCTGGCTACTGGACTTGGGGTGGCGGCTGGTTGTCTGAAGTGGGCTACTCTGACTATGCGGGTTCAGGCATTGTGCACCTTGCCGGTGCGGCGGCTGCGCTAGCGGGTGTGATCGTGCTCGGCCCACGTAAAGGCAAATACGGTAAAGACGGTTCTATCCACGCTATTCCCGGTGCCAACATGCCGCTGGCAACGCTGGGTACCTTCATCCTGTGGATGGGCTGGTTCGGCTTCAATGGCGGTTCTGAGCTCAAACTTGCGGCCGTCGATTCTGCTAACAACGTGGCACAGGTGTTTGTAAACACTAATGCAGCAGCGGCGGGTGGTGTTATTGCTGCACTGATCCTGGCCAAACTGTGGTTCCGCAAAGCGGATCTGACCATGGCCTTGAACGGTGCGCTGGCTGGCCTGGTGGCAATCACCGCTGATCCGCTCTCTCCGACCGCACTGAGCGCTACCATTATCGGCGCGATTGGCGGCATCATCGTGGTCGCAGCCATCGTCACCCTCGATAAAGTGAAGCTGGATGATCCGGTCGGTGCGATCTCGGTTCACGGTGTTGTCGGTATCTGGGGCGTGCTGGCAGTGCCGCTGAACAATGACGGCGCATCATTCGGTGCCCAGATCATCGGTATCGTAGGTATCTTCGCTTGGGTATTCCTGGCCAGCCTGGTGGTATGGCTCATCCTGAAAGCCATCATGGGCATCCGGGTTAGCGAAGAAGATGAGTATGAAGGCGTGGATATCGCTGAGTGCGGTCTCGAAGCCTACCCAGAATTTGGCATTAAGAAATAATTTAATGCTGACCTAGTGAGCTGGCGTGCTCCTTCTGGCCTCCCCTTAGTGGGAGGCTTTTTTATTCTCTGCCGATAGCGGTGTATGCTGGTAGTTAGCGGTTAACGGCTGCAACATTCGCAGCTGTTCAACCCGACCCCATCACGGCCACCCAGTTAGAGGATATGGTAATGAAATTGATTACAGCGATTATCAAGCCGTTCAAGCTCGACGATGTGCGCGAGTCGCTTTCTGATATCGGCGTACAGGGTATTACGGTAACGGAAGTGAAGGGCTTTGGGCGCCAGAAAGGGCATACCGAGCTGTATCGTGGTGCTGAGTATGTGGTGGACTTCCTGCCCAAGGTGAAGCTCGAAGTCGCCGTGGACGACGACATGGCCGAGCAGGTGATTGATGCCATCACCCAGGTGGCGAACACGGGTAAAATTGGCGACGGCAAAATCTTTGTGATGCCGCTGGAGCAGGTGATTCGTATCCGTACTGGCGAAACGGGCAAAGACGCGGTTTAAGTTTGTGAATTGTGAATTGTGAATTGTGAATTGTGAGGCGTAAGTCGCACAAAGCCCCTGTGGATCATCTCCAGCAGGGGCTTTGTATTAATGATGCATCACAATAGCGGCTAAAATTTTTCCACTCACCACTCACCACTCACC
>LGOV01007683.1_pt1 | contig 12902 bp, 16 predicted proteins | sample 469881 | NCBI WGS metagenome assembly LGOV01 (sample SAMN03857199, study PRJNA290197) | marine sediment metagenome | biome: marine cold seep biome; feature: cold seep; material: marine sediment; isolation source: sample #5579, elevator 3A push core 41 containing 12 cm of sediment... ...
TAAATATTTTGGAAGGAGAATATATATGAATAAACGTATTGAAAAATTATATGTGTTTTCACTTTTTAGTGGATTGATGATTTTGTTTTTTGTTCTCTTTCCAATTATCAATACATTTACTTGGACCAAGTGGCCATTATTGGTTGAAACATTAAAAGATCCAGTTGTGATAGAAGTAATACTTAGAAGTATCAAAACAGCTTCGATAACCACATTCATTGCATTTACTTTTTCTGTACCGTTCGCATATTTTGTAGTTCGTCATGATTTTAAATTCAAACAATTATTGGAGAGCATAATCGATATTCCAATGGTTATGCCTCATACTGTAGCTGGTATAGCGCTGTTGACAGTTTTATCGCCGAAAAGTTTCTTTGGAAGATTCTTAGTGGATAATGGAATCGAAGTATTGGGAACTGAAATAGCAGTAGTGATAGCAATGCTGTTTGTTAGTTTACCACTAATGTTCAACTCGGCAAAAGAAGCATACAAATGGATTCCAGAGAGATTGGAAAATGTATCAAGAAGTCTTGGAGCCACTCACTTTCAAACATTTTTAAAAATTACATTTCCATTAGGGTGGCGTGATATCCTCAGTGGGATGATATTGACTTGGGCACGTTCTATCAGTGAGTTTGGAGCAGTAATAATTTTAGCATATCATCCGATGATAGCACCTACACTCATTTATGAGAGGTATACGACATATGGTATGAATTATGCTGTACCCGTAACAATAATTTTGCTTATCATTTCTTTATTGATATTTGTTGCTTTAAGATTAATCTCTACTAAAAGTTATAGAAAGCGAGTATAATTATGATACAGATTAAAGACCTTGAAATTCAATTAGGCGAGTTCAAACTCAAAGAAATTTCATTTGATGTCAAACAGGGAGAATTCTATATTCTTCTAGGACCTACGGGTGCAGGTAAAAGTGTTATTTTAGAAGCGATAGGTGGATTGATAAAGCCTCAATTGGGACAAATTATTATAAATGATAAAAATGTTTCAAATTCTAAACCCGAGGCAAGAAATGTTGCTATTTGCTATCAAGATTATTCATTATTCCCACATTTTACTGTTAAAGAAAATATTCTTTATGGTTTACAATTCGGACAGAAGAAAAATAAAAAAGAGTATATGAAAGATTTTTCAGAATTAACAAAATCGTTGCAGATAGAGCATCTTGTCGATAGATTCCCTGAGAATTTGAGCGGAGGAGAAAAACAACGTGTATCTTTAGCCAGGGCATTGATTGTCAGGCCAAATGTGCTTTTGATGGATGAACCTCTCGCTGCGTTGGATTCGCATATCAAAGATAAACTTATGCGAGATATTAAAAAAATGCATGAAAAATATCAAATGACAGTGATTATGGTGACTCATAGTTTTCAAGAGGCCTATTATCTCGGTAACCGCGTAAGTGTTGTAAATGATGGTAGAATCATTCAAAGCGGTACTATGGAAGATATTCTGAATTATCCCAATTCACTATTTGTCGCTAACTTCGTGGGACTTAAAAATATTATTGATGCAACTAAAATAAATTTTAATGAAACAGGATACGTAGGTATCAGACCTGAGAACGTAAAAATAATAAATAATAATGAAATATTTGATTATATCGGGATAGGTGTGGTTGAAGAAATTGCAGATATGGCAACGTATTTTGAGATTACTTTAAACACTGAATTTGGACCAATTGTTTCTTATCTGTTGTTTAATGAATATATTGAAGGTCACTTTATGGTCGGAGATAAGATGAAATTTGGTTTTAATGGAAATAATTTAGTTGTACTAGAAAATTATAAGTGCTGATGTATTGATAGCAAATTAAGGAGTCGTTATGGTAGGAGTAGTATTTTCATTAATCGCAGGAATATTTATAGCTATGCAGATGGTATTCAATGCAAGAGTAGGTGAGCATGTTGGACTATGGGAAACGACTACAATTGTACATGCTGTTGGATTCTTGTTTTCAATCGTTATGTTGGCATTGTTTGGTGATGGGCATATAGGAAAATGGGCCGAGATCAACAAATTATATCTTTTAGGTGGCGCTTTAGGAGTTCTTGTCATTTATAGTATGACAAGAAGTGTATTATCTATTGGGGCGACGTTGGCAGTTTCGGTATTGATGGTTTCTCAATTGACGGCCGCGTTGATGATTGATATGTTTGGACTGTTTGGAACACACAAAATAATTATCGACTGGACTAAACCTGTAGGAATTTTTATAATAATTATCGGTATTATTGTTTTTAAAATAAGAGGATAAACTTAAGGAGAAAATAATATGCTTGAAGAGTTGATAAAAAAGAATAGGTCTTATCGCAGGTTTCATCAAGATGAAAGAATTGATAAAAATACTTTGTTGGAATTGATTGACTTAGCTAGATTATCTTCTTCAGGAAGAAATATTCAAGCGTTGAAGTATATTTTGTCTTATGATAGAGAAACCAACGAAAAAGTGTTTAAAAACCTTAGATGGGCTGGATATCTCAAGGACTGGAAGGGCCCTGAAGAAGGAGAAAAACCCAGTGCGTATATAATCATGCTTCTTGACCTCGAATTGGCTGATGATTGCTATTGGGACCATGGCATAGCCGCTCAAAGCATCTTGTTGGGAGCCACGGAAATGGGCTTTGGTGGTTGCATGTTCGGCTCTATCGATAAAGTAAACTTAAGAGAGAATTTCGCTATAGATGATAAATATAAAGTTTTAATGGTTATCGCTCTAGGCAAACCAAAAGAAAATGTAATATTGGATGAAATTGCTGAGGATGGAGATATTAGATATTGGAGAGATGAGGATAATAATCATCATGTACCCAAAAGAAAATTAGAGGATTTAATTATTGATAATGAATGAGGAATTGCTTAAGCGATTCCTTTTCTATTGTTGATTATGGTAAAATAAAGCAAAGGGGGAATGGTAATGAAAATAATAAAATACATAGGGTACATTTTAATTATTATCTTTGCGTTTGTTTTTTCGTTAGTATTGTTTGTTGTATTTACAGATTATGTACCTGATGAAATTGAAATACATGAGTATACAAATAGAGTTGATGGTGTATTGGGTGATGAACTGACTATTACAATTTTTAATATTGGATATTGTGGATTAGATAAGGATCAAGATTTCTTTATGGATGGTGGAACAGGTTCGAGATCATCCAGTGAAGAACAAACTTTATTAAATTTACAAAAAAACATTGCTGCTATGAAAGAAGTAGATTCTGATATTTATTTATTTCAAGAGATAGATATTGATAGTACGAGAAGTTTTAGAATAGATCAAATGAGTGAAATCATCAAGGAGTTCTCTGACTATAATTATTCGTTTGTTCACAATTACTTAGTACCTTGGGTTCCAGTTCCATTAAATAAACCAATGGGGAAAGCAGAATCTGGTTTGTTGACTTTGGTCAACGGTAAAATAGAGAGTGCGACAAGGTATAATTTGCCGAATGATAAAACTATTCCTGACAAGTATTTTCTGCTGGATAGATGTATGGATGAAATAGTTCTATCTTTAGAAAACGGCAAGACTTTGCATGTAATAAACTTACACTTATCAGCGTATGATGCTGCGGGAATAATAAAGAAAGAACAAATGCAATTTTTGAGAGCATTTATCAAGAAGTTGGATTTTAGCAATGATTATTATATTTTTGGAGGAGATTGGAATCAATTGCTCTCAAAAGATATCGTCATCGATAAAGACAAGTACAACCCAGAATGGCTAGGCGTACCTCCGACCGAGTTCGATGATTTATCTGTTACATGGGGCTATGACATCAGGACTAATACTGTAAGAGATTTAGATGAAGCATATAATCCTGGAAGTACGTTTGAAACGGTTATCGATGGATTTTTGGTATCTGATAATATTGAAATTGTCGAGATTCATACTATAGATGAAGGGTTTGAAAATAGTGATCATAATCCTGTAACGATGAAGATAGTATTTAAATAAAAATATCTTCCGTGAAAGTAGTTAATGAGATAATAATTCATCATTCATGGTAAAATAATATACGGAGGTATAAATTTGATGAGACTTCTTTATGATATTTTTATTGCGTTTTTTCGAACAGGATTATTTGGATTTGGTGGTGGACAAGCTTCAATCCCGTTGATTCAACAGGAAGCGGTTGAACGGTATGGCTGGTTGACTATAGAAGAATTTACAGATTCAATTGCATTTGGCAATAGTTTGCCCGGACCTATCGCTACAAAACTATCCGCGCTTATCGGATATAAAACCGCTGGATTCCCAGGTTTGTTCATTGGATTGTTTGGAATGATTTTACCTTCGACAGTATTTGTTGTTGTTTTAGGATCGATATATATAAAGTATAAAGATCAGAGCTGGTTACAAGGAATGATGAAAGGGGTAAGACCTGTTGTCGTTGTTTTGATTTTCCAAGTTGTAGTGATGATGGGTAAAACTTCATTTGGGAGTGTGTCTGCGTATATAATTGCAGCTTTTGCAATTGTACTTGTTTATGTTTTAAATGTTCATCCGGCAATAACCATTGTTTTGGCACTTCTTTATGGAGGTATATTTTTAAAATAATCAATGCGCTCGAAATAGAGCGTATTTTATTTGTGATTCTATTGATTCAACACATAAATTTTGATAAGTTACAAAGCTAGGAGATTTCTAATGAAAATAATTTTATCACCAAGTAAAACAAGAAATATTAAATTCGATAATTTGATTAGAAAAGATACTACAATTCCTTTATTTAAAGAAGAAGCAGATTATATAGCCAATCAAATTAAAGAAATCGACATTGAAGATTTGGGTAGAATAATGAAAATTAAAAAAAACTTGCTTAACAACACATTTAAGAATTATTTAAATTTTGAAAATTTAGAAGAATTACCAGCAATTCATAGTTATTCTGGTATAGTGTTTAATGAAATACAACTAGATGAATTAAATAATGAACAGGTAAATTATCTAGCTTCAAATCTTCGGATACTTTCTGCTTTGTATGGGGTATTAAGACCTTTTGATGGGATAAAAAGCTACAGATTGGATATGAATACTAAAGTCCTCGATATAACAAACTATCAGTTTTGGAAAGAAAAGATAAATGAAGAGTCCATAGGACTTGATGTTGAATCAAAAGAGTTGGTATTAAATTTATCTTCAGAGGAATTCAGTAAAATGCTACTCTTTAAATATGTTAAAGTTGATTTTAAAGAGAAAAATGAAGATGATTCTTATAAAATTGTTGGAATATATGCAAAAAAAGCAAGAGGTAAAATGGTGAATTATTTAATTTTAAATAGAATCGAAACTTTAGAAGAAGTAAGAAAATTCAATGTGGATGGATATGCATATAATAAAGAACTGTCAAATGACAGTAATATAGTTTTTACCAGATAAGAGGACAGATGGATAAAATGATTAATGCGCTCGAAATTGAGCGCATTTTACTATTGGAATGAGACATCTCCATCTAAAAAATAAATTACATCTTTTCGTTCAACAACAATCTTGCATTTTTCTTTTAATACAGTATCTTCTTTAATAATTTTCATCAATTCATGAGATGGGTTGATAGCTGTTGGATTCCCCATTAATTTCAGCATGGAATAATCGCCATTCGTATCTCCGTAAGAGTAAGATTTATTGATATCTATATCATATCGATTGATAAAATCATTTATAGCTTTAGTTTTATTCTCGCTGTCCCACATTTTTTTTACAGTACCTGTAAAATTACCATTTTCATCTGTAATGTAATCACTGCCGATATAGTCATCCGCACCGTATTTTTGTGCCATTTTACTTACTAAAAAATCGGGACTTCCTGATACAAAGATTATACGGTGGCCCATATCCTTATGCCATTGTATTTGGGAACGTGAATATCTGTATATTGCATCACCTTTTAAATTAATTACTTGATCAGAAATGAATTCAATGTGATTAAGATTTAAACCAGTTAGATTTTTTATATATTCTTGAGCTAATTCTTCCATAAAATCATCATAATCGCCCTGTCTGTTTTTCCATAGGACATACAAATCGTTAATTTTGTTATACCAAATATTTTGTTCGATAACTTCGTATTTAACTAATTTTCTAAAGTGCTCAATCATTAAAGAGCCACGGTATAATGTTCCATCAATATCAAAAAAAGCTGCAGTATTCATATACATTCTCCTTAAAAAATCATTTAATTTATTATAACATACGGGCTATAATTTGTTTGAAATATTTAAGATTGGGTATCAAAGTAATGTAGAAATCTCCTCTTGTGGGGGTTGATATATAGTGAGAGAGGACGAATTATTGAGCGTAGGCTCAAAAGGGAAAAAAATCATTTGAATGTTTATGTAAGTTTGCTTATTGCTTATAGCAGAATAATCATCGAATGGAGGAATGCATATTAAAACAGATCAATTAATAAAAACTGAATACGAAGAAATTTATCGTGCTCTAACTCACTAGAAAGGGCTATCTTTAAAAAGAATTTTAAGATAGTCCTTTAATTATGCTTAAAAAGTTATTAATGATTTTTGCTGTAATACCCCAAATGATATATTCGTCATATTCATAAAAATAAACTGGATATATTCCTTTTTTCCAAGGATAATTTTCTTCTTTAGGTATTTTTTTGAATGGAAAATTTGATGGAAACTTAAAATGATTTTTAATATCATAAACTTTAGGTGTATTATCAATAAAGAATTGCAAAGGAACTGTAAAAACATGATCGACTTCGTCTTTATTACACTTGATTTCGTCGATGTTATCAATCTCCAAGTATCCTACAAAAGGATGAACTATGAGATTAAAAGGTGTAATGATTGTATCTATACCACCAAAAATTTCAATTTGGCTTTCTTTTAGATTCAGTTCTTCCGTTGTCTCTCTTAATGCAGAAAGAATAGGAAGTTCCCCATCTTCTTTTTTTCCGCCGGGTAGACAAACTTCACCTGGTTGAGAGTTTAGATTAGAACTTCTGACTTCAAAAAGAATATGAAATTCATTATTTTTTTTGATTAGCGGAAGCAGCACTGCTGTTATTTTATTTTCACCCTCTAGTTTTATATAGTGGGCATTGATTGATTTCTTGATATCATTTAACATTTTAAAAGCTCCTTTGTATTATTATAGCTAATAGTATAAAATATTAAAAGAATTATAATTAGTTAATGGATTGGAGAAAAAAATGGTTAAAAGATTTATAGTTTACTATAAACCACATATGAAATTATTTATTTTAGATTTATTTGCAGCATTGTTTATATCTTCAATTGATTTGATATTCCCGATCATTTCAAAAACCTTTATTAATGAGTATATTCCTAAAGGCCAAATCGATCTTTTAATTAAAGTATCTGCCGGTGTCTTGTTTTTATATATTATTAGAATGGGAGCATACTTTTTTATGGCATATGGAGGACATATTGTCGGTGCTAGAATTGAGTACGATATGAGAAATGATTTATTCAAGCATCTACAAGAACTTTCATTTAATTTTTTTGATAATAACAAAACCGGCCAATTGATGTCTAGGCTGGTAGGGGACTTGGGAGAAATTGCAGAACTTGCTCATCACGGCCCTGAAGATTTGTTTATATCGACAATTATGTTGATAGGTAGTTTTGTTATCTTATTGACACTGAACGTAAGTTTGACTTTAATTACTTTTTTATTTGTAGGAGCATTGATTATTTATGCACTCTTCAGTAGAAAATTGATGACTACAGCTTTTCGAAAAGTTAGAAAAAAACATGCCAATATCAATAGTCAAATTGAAAATAGCATTTCGGGTATAAGATTATCAAAGTCATTTGCAAATGAAGATAGTGAAATAAATAAATTTGAAATCGGAAATAAAGAACACTTGAGTTCAAAAAAAGAGGCGTATTTCGCCATTGCGACTTTTACGACTGGAACAAATTTTTTAGTGGATATTATAAGTCTTGTAGTAATAGTTGTAGGTGGAATCTATGTTTATAAAGGGATAATCAATTTTGGTGAATTGGTTGCATTTTTATTGTATTCATCATATATGTTCAAACCTATCAGAAGATTGATTCAATTTACTCAACAATACCAATCTGGCATGGCGGGTTTTGAGAGATTTATAGAAATAATGGATATTAAACCTGATATCGAGGATGTCGACGATGCAATTGAATTGAAGAATATTAAAGGAGAAATTAAATTAAATAATGTAAGCTTTAAATACAATGATGAGGATAATTGGGTACTTAAAAACTTCAACCTTAATATAGAAGAGGGAAAAAACATTGCATTAGTCGGGCCGTCGGGTGTTGGAAAAACAACTATAACGAATATAATTCCAAGGTTTTACGATGTAAACGAAGGAAATATCACAATAGATGGTATGGATATACGAAAGCTTACTATGAAATCGATTAGAAAAAATATAGGTATTGTTCAGCAAAATGTTTTTATATTTTATGGGGATATAAAAGAAAATATTCTCTACGGTAGATTTGATGCTTCTGATGAAGAAGTAATCGATGCAGCTAAGAAAGCAAATATTCATAACTTTATTATGACATTAGCAGATGGATATGAGACAATTGTAGGTGAAAGAGGAATAAAATTAAGCGGTGGTCAAAAACAAAGAATCGCGATTGCAAGAGTGTTTCTAAAAAATCCTTCAATTCTAATTCTTGATGAAGCGACATCCTCGTTGGATAACGAAAACGAACTTGCAATTCAAGAAGCTATAAGCCAATTATCTGAAGGAAGAACTACTATAACTATAGCTCATCGTTTATCTACGATTATCAATGCTGATGAAATTTTAGTTCTAAATGAAAATGGAATTAAAGAACGAGGAAGTCACGAGGACCTTTTATTTGAAAAAGGATTTTACAGTAAATTATATAAAGCGCAATTTAAAGGATATATTCCCGATGAGTTTTAAAGAGTAATATATAAAAATCTGTTATAATTTTGAGGTGTAATTTTATGTTGATGTATTTAATCGTTTTTTTTGCGAAAATCATTGAAGTTTCATTGATGACTATTAGAGTTGTATTGATAACTAGAGGAGAACGATTAATAGGGGCGATTATTGGATTTTTTGAGGTTATAATTTGGATAATAATCGTCAGTAAAGTTCTATCTGATATTTCTTCGGATCCTTTTAAAATAATAGCTTATGCGGGAGGTTTCGCTGTAGGTAATTATGTAGGTTCTTGGATTGAAGAAAAGTTGGGAATTGGAATGGCTGAAGTTCAAGCGATTGTTTTAAAAGAACATGGAAAAGGTTTAGCGGAAGCAATAAGAGAACAAAATTTTGCTGTAACTGTTGTTGAAGGACAGGGAAAAAATTTCCCGAGAAATATTTTATTTATGTATGTGAGAAGAAAGCGTATTAAAGGATTAGTCGGATTGATTCAGAACAATCAAGTAAATGCCGTTATTACGATTTCGGAAGCAAAACCAGTTTATGGTGGATTTAAAATGCTAAGAAAGTAAAAAATCTGCTTTTAAATAAGCAGATTTTCACAATTAACGCTTCTTGCCAGCAATTATATAAATTAAATCATCCATTGGGATATCAGATGGAACGTTAAAAGTTCCAGATCTCAATTTGTTTCCAAGTCCAAGTTCTTCAACTCTTACAATAAATTCATTTACATTTGAAATTAAATCTTTTTCCAGTAAAAGTTCAGCAATGTTATAGCCGGTTAAACCACTATTGACTTCAAAGTTTACTTTTGTCGAAGGCTTGACTTCAATTGGGTCGACAGGTTCTTCAATTTCGGCCTCTGTTGGATTTTCTTCGACTATCGGAGTTTCCGTTTCAATAACTTCTATCTGTTCACTAACTGGAATTACAGGTTCTGAAGCAGGATTGAAAATTTTAATAGTAAAGGCATCTGTAATTTTATAAGTAATTGAAATTGAAATGACCGCTATTAGAAGAAGTGATAGCAAGATATCACTTATATCGTACAAATAATCTTTGATTTTTTCCATTGATTAATCACCAACCTTTAATATAAGAATATCAAAATAAACTGATAAAGACAATTTATAATTGTGATAAAATATTGTTAGGAGAGAAAATGATATGATAGAGATAAAAATTGGAATGAATGAAAAAGAACAACGAATAGATCGTTTTTTAATGAAAATGATGAAAAACGATACAAGAAGCAACATTTTTAAATATTTAAGAAAAAAAATCATCAAGGTTAATGGTAAAAAAGTTAAAGAAAATTATTTTTTGCAAGAAGATGACATCATAAATATTTATTTGCCGGAAGAATTTTTTAATAAAATGTCCGAAGTGAAAAAAGATGAGATTATTGATAAGTATCATTTAGATATTGTATATGAAGATGAAGACTTATTGATTGTAAATAAACCCGTTGGGTTATTGACACATCCAGATAAGAATGAATATAAGAAAACCTTGTCTTCTTATGTAAATGTCTATTTAAGTGACTATGCATCAAGAACTTTTAAGCCGGCATCTATTCAAAGATTAGATAAAAATACCAGCGGTCTTATTATATTTGCAAAAAATTATGATACATTGAAGAGAATGAATGAATTGATGCGGAAAAGAGAAATCAAGAAATATTATCTTACTGTTGTTGAAGGTTCCATGGAGGGATTAAAGGAAGTAAAAGGATATATCGTTAAAGATGAAAGAAGCAATCGATCAACCCTATATAAAAATCCAGTAAAGGAATCTAAACAAGTTCATACGATTTTTAGAGTTTTGAAATCAAATGAGAAATATAGTTTACTTGAAGTAGAGTTGCTTACAGGCAGATCACATCAAATTAGAGCATCATTAGAGGCTATTGGTCATCCAATAGTAGGAGATAAAAAATATGGCGGCAAAAGTCTAAAAGATGTAGAAAGATATTTGCTGCATGCTTATAAAGTTGAATTTGAAGGGAAAGAATATGTCAAGGAGTCAAAAGAAATTCAAATGTTTATCGAAAAGGAGATATATTGATGGTTCAATCATGTACTGTTATTCATAAGTTAATAGAAAGATATGATTATGGTGGAGCGCATGATTTGTTACTGGAGGAAGGTTTAGAAGAGACCGATGCTGGAAAGATTATCAACTCGTGTAGATATGCGGCAAATTTTGACTTTAAAACAGCTAGATATCATTTAAATGAATTGGATGAGAATATTGATAAGTTGGGAATCATACAAAATACTAAAAAAAATCTAGATGAATTGATTAAGGGAGTGCCTGATGCGATATTCTCAGAGTTGATGGAGAATATCAAGATTCAGATTGTGAATGAAGAGTTCATCGACTTCTTGGGAAGAGTTTATCGTTTTAAAGAAGCGTTGTATAAATACATTTTTATTAGTTCGCTTGATGGATACAGAAAGTTTTCTTTCACATCAGATATAGTGCTAAAAAAGAATATTTTAAGGATTCTAAAGAAAAAATTCAAGATTTATAATGGAAGTACGATATTTGGGATATCAAGTTACATACAAAAATTTCAAAAAACCAATCATAAATATCAACAAGTAGACAAGATTTTAAATACAGATAAAATGAATGAAATTATCGAGTTAAGACATAATTCCATAATCGGGCATGGCTTTGCAGGTGTTTCAATAGATGATATATATAAAATATATGGAAATCCATATAATGTTCTTGATGATTTTGAAGATTGTCTAGAAATTTTAGAAATAAAAATCTTAAAATATAAATATGGACATTTAAATGAATTGTTATACAGAATGATATATGATTTAAATGAGAGTGATTTAGATGCGTAAAGGAAAACTTGTTTTTTATATATCTGAAATTATAATTATTATAATAATTTTAAATATATTTGGAATTACATATGTTCAAGGGAATTCAATGGAACCAACTCTATCGTCAGGTGATTTGGTTTTATATTTAAAGAATATGGAATATAAAAAAAATGATATCATTATATTTGAATCAGATGATGTAAATATGCTGCTTATAAAGAGAATTGCAGCGACAAGCGGTGAAGTAATCGAAGTTAAAGATAACCATATTTTAATCGATACGAAAGATATTGGAGAATCCTACTATACAGAGAGTTTTGAAATTATGGAAAAAGAATACTTTGTTCTTGGAGACAACTTAGCTGAAAGTGAGGATTCAAGAAGCGAGAGAATAGGGGTAATTTCCCAGAGGACCGTTATTGGAAGAGCGATTTTTAGGATTTTACCTTTGAATAGATTGGGGAAAATATAGAGGGGGAAATATATTGAAAATTTATGTAGATGGTGTTGAGAGAGAATACTCTGAAGGAACAATTTATGAAGTGGTTGCCAAGGAATTTCAAACGGATGAAATTCCTCAAATAGCAGCTGTGAAAGCGAACAACAAACTTACACAATTAATGTCACCTATTGAAGATGGAGTCAATATTGAATTGATTGATTTAAAAACTACTGATGGAATGCGAATTTATCAGAGAAGTTTATCTTTTGTTTTTATTAGAGCGGTTATGGAGTTGTATAAAGATACCAATGTTATTGTAAAACACTCTCTTAGCCAAGGGCTTTATTGTGAATTTCAAGGAGAGCATAGACTGATAAATAGAGATATTCCTTTAATAAGGAATAGAATGCAAGTAATTATAGATAAAGATGAATCTTTCATTGAATCGTTAATGAGTATTAGTGAAGCTACTGAAATCTTTAAACGATACAATATGAAGTCAAAATTAGATTTGCTTAAATATAGAACAAAAGATTATGTGAAAATGTATTCTTTAGGTTGGTTAAATGATTACTTTTATGGATATATGCTGCCAAGTACTGGTTATTTGAAAAAATTCGATTTAATTTATTATAAACCAGGTCTCATATTAAGACACCCTGTAGAATTCAGTCCTTTTGATGT
>LGOV01010806.1_pt4 | contig 12902 bp, 9 predicted proteins | sample 469881 | NCBI WGS metagenome assembly LGOV01 (sample SAMN03857199, study PRJNA290197) | marine sediment metagenome | biome: marine cold seep biome; feature: cold seep; material: marine sediment; isolation source: sample #5579, elevator 3A push core 41 containing 12 cm of sediment... ...
TGACCATACTCAATCCTTTTCACGACAAGGCCATGGAGAAAACCTATGACTCATGATAATTGTTTTCATACTACTTTGAAAATTTCTTAGAATATATTGATAATACTATTTAATTGTTATATTATCTATACGGTATAAAATTCAAAGAAATGAGTATACATATATGAAATCAAAATTATCAAACATGCAAAATGAAACTCTTCTGTATCTTTTCATCCTTGCATTCGGAGCTTTGGGTGCTGCTTTGATAGGCAACGTTCTCTCAAACTACTTCAAAGAAGTCTATCTGATTACCGCATTTCAAAGAGGATTAATCGAATTTCCACGTGAGCTTCCAGGTCTTTTTAGCATTGTCATAGTCAGTGCCTTGTCAAGGTTCTCTGACATCAGAATCGCCATCTTCGCTCAATTACTTGCTGCATTCGGCATATTTCTTTTAGGAATGTTCACCCCAATATATAGTCTTATGCTAGTACTTATATTTGTCAACTCTATGGGTGCACATCTTTTCATGCCCATGCGACAAAGTATAGGTATACAACTTATCACAGATGGAAGATACGGAAAGAGACTAGGTCAATATAATGGAACAACCACTGCATTCCAAATGATAGGAGCCATCATTGTATTTATCGGCTTCAAGTATGATCTTTTAAGTTTCGACACGCCAGTCAAATACATATTTCTTATTTCTTCATTCTTTCTTGTCGTATCTGTTTTATTGCTTTATGCTCTCGACAGGAAGATGCATCATCTAAATCTTCATCATAACAAACAAAAATTCGTATTCAGGAAAGAATACAAATTCTACTACATACTAGTCATAATGTTCGGAGTTCAAAAGCAGATGATGTTGGTTTATGCTCCTTGGGTACTGATAGATTTATTGGGCAAGAAAGTAGAAACTTTGGCAATTCTAGCGATTATAGGCTATTTTATAGGAATATTCTTCATTCCGGCAGTCGGTAGATGGGTTGATCGCTTCGGTATCAAGAAAATGCTATTTGCTGATGCCTTGTCATTTATTGTCGTCTATGCCCTATTTGGAATACTGAGCGGTGGTTATGCTACAGGGACTCTTTCAAAAGTAGGTTTACCTCTCTTCTTGGCATATGGTCTTTTCATAATAGACAGAATGTCCACTCAACTGGGTTTGGTAAGAACTGTCTATCTCAAGAAAATAATTATAAATTCAAACGATATGACCCCTACTCTTTCTTTAGGGCTGACGATGGATCATTTCGTATCAATAATAGCAGCACTTCTTGGTGGTATCGTATGGGTAAATTGGGGTCCTCAATATATATTCTATATGGTTTCGACATTGTCATTTGTAAATCTATATGTTGCCATAAAAGTAAAAATCGAAGATTAGTCCATAATTGGATTGATCTTCGATTGTCTTTATTTAGCAACTAAACTGATAAGTTTAAGTGTGATAGCCTGACTTCTGTAGCAAAAGTCAGATTATCTTATCAAATGTTTTTAATTTTATCTAATAAATATTTAACGATGATATAAAACTCATAATACCAAGTACCATCAACACAATTATCACTAGTCTCTTAAAAACGTTTTCTTTAAGACGATTCCCAAAGTAAACTCCTATTATCACGCCGATAAGCAAGAATCCTACATACTTGAAAGTGAATATTATTGTTTGAGATGTTATCAATCCTCCTATTATAAATGTAGGAATGGTCATCACATTCAATATCCAAAAATAAAATGTTAGATTAGCTCTAAATTGTTGTTTTTCAACACCTTTATTTGACAAAAAAATTACCATCGGTGGTCCACTGAATGAAACGCTGCCATTTAATATCCCACTTATTCCCCCTGTCACTATACGCTCAGCCCAAATGTTTTTTATTTTAAAATGTTTATTGAAAAATAGCAGTATTGAAAAACCGAAAATAAACAAACCTACTAACATTTTTAACAATTCGCCATCCATAAACAACAATATTTGCATGCCTATCGGTGTGAAAAGCATACCAAAGAATGCAATCCAAATAATCTCTTTGATTTTAATGTGTTTATATAGGTTTACTATAATCGTTGTATTCATAATAAAGCTGTAAATAACCAATACGGGAACTATCAATTTAATATCTAATACTAAACCCAATAGCGGCAACGCAATTAACGAAAACCCAAAACTTGTCATCCCTTGTAAAAGTCCTGATATAAAAAATATTGCTCCTATTGCTATCATTTCATCACATCATCTCTTTATACTATTATTATATCTATACTATTCTATCAGTTTATTTTGTTTTTTAAAGGGGTCTTCTTACATATCCGCAGCGATTATATCTTTAACTTTTTTAATAAGCAAGCTGCTATCATTAAAACTTTCATCATCAGGAATAATAGGTTCGTGAATTGTAACAACAACTCTTGATGGTATAATTTTTATTTGACCTTTTTTCATCATATCAATGGAGCCATTTATACTAACAGGTATAATGCTTTTTTTTGCTTTCATAGCCATTTTAATGCTTCCAGGTTTAAAATCTCCCAGTGATCCGTCTCTGCTTCTCGTCCCTTCAGGAAATATTACATAATTATATCCAGATGCTAATAATTTTGCTCCTTCATTTATAACTTTAACCGATTGTCTAAAATTTTCACGATCTATAAATAAACACTTCATAAATCGCATCCATGTGCTTATTATAGGAATTTTTTTAGTTTCAATTTTTGCGATAAACGCCAAGGGATATTCGATAGTTCCCAATAATATCGGTATATCGAAATTACTCTGGTGATTTGATACGATTAGAAATGAATCGTCTTTTGGAATGTTTTCAATCCCTAAAACTTCGATTTTTCCACCTGCAATAAAATTAAGCTGCTTCGACCATTTATTTGCTCTTTTATAAGCAAGCAATTTCAATTTCTCTTCATATCCTCTATTTTCATAGTTCTTTCCAATCAACACGCTTGGTAATAAAACTACTAAGCTTAATCCAAAATACAAAAACCATATAATTGTTCTAATCATTTTCTTCTCCTCTTCTTCATCTTTTTCTACCTTTAATACTAATGATTACTATTGCCATCATCACCATCATCGTTCCTACAACTTGTGATTTGGTCAAAACCTCTCCTAAAAAAACAACGCTTAAAAGGATTCCCTCCGCTGGTTCAAAGGTGCTGAGTATTGAAACTTTGGAAGGTCCGATTAATCTAACTGCTGTAGCTAGTGCGACAATAGCTACCATGGTTGATACAGTTGCAAGGAATACTATTCCCAACCATGCTGTTGTATTTAACTGCAAAGCCAATTCTCCTCTAAAATAAGTGGTTATTAAAAATAAAACTCCCGTAATACTATTTGCATAAGCTGCAACTACAACAGTTTTAACTCTTTTAATCTCGCTTAGCCCTAAAATAATCATATAAACGCTAAATCCCAATGCTGATCCAAAGGAAATTATAATGCCGATAGTATTAAAATGATTGTTCTTATCGAATACCATTAAAAGAATTCCTAGAAAAGCAACAACCATCGCTAAAATAGCTCTTCTATCAATTTTATCTTTTAAGAAGATAACCGCCATGATAGAAACAATAAATGGATATGTATAGAATATAACAACATGCAAAGACACCGAAATAATCTGTATAGCCTTGAAGTACATATTAGTCGTTAAAAAATATACCAATCCAAGTGATATATATGTAATTGCTTCTTTTTTATTTTTGATTTTATAATCAATAGTATCTCTCTTTAAAAATATATAAATCCACATAAAGATTGAAGCAAGAGAAAACCTGCCTGCCAACATCATAAATTGACCGACTCCTGATGCAAAAACCAACTTCGCTACTGGGGCTGCAGCCCCAAAACCCGCCGCCGAAAGCACGGATAAAAATACTCCTAAGTAAAATTTCTTATTTTTCATAATTACCTTCTTATTTTATTGATAATTTATTCTATTATTTTATCTAATAATTATCTATAATGATTATATAGTATCTTCGAGGTGATGTGTATGTTATTAAATCAAACAGACAAAATTAAATTATTGAACTCTCTCAGAAATGGTGTTCCCACTAGTAGTTTATTGGATTACTTAATAACCGGAAGAGATGGAATGATTCAAGAAACAAACAAAATCTTCGACTACACATCTAGAGGTGTAGGTACATTCAAGTTTATTACTGGTGAATACGGAACCGGAAAAACTTTTTTATTACAATACATGGCAAAATCTGCTATCGAAGAAAACTTTGTTGTATCCAAGTTGACAATCAACAAAGCTTTTAGACTGAATAAACTTGATGATCTCTATTACAACATCATGCACAATTTATACATAGGTCATGAGAATTCTGAGAAACAAACAAATTTTGACGATATTTTTTACAAATGGATTCAACAGTTGAAAAGAACCGAGAATACCGCTTCTATTCAAAGTGAAATAAATCGTGTCATCGAAAATATTTCAAAATTCAATACTTCTTTTGGAAGAGCCTTTTTAGCCTATATCAAAGCAAGCATAACAGGTGATACTGAAACTAGAGACGCAGCATCTTCATGGCTCACAGGTGAGAGTAATGTACCCGCACACTTAAAAGAAAAATTTCACGTTATTGGAAAAGTCGACAAACTCAACATGCTTGATTTCTTGAAAGCATTTATCAATCTTGTTGAATTCATGGGTTACAAAGGACTTATTGTACTTATCGATGAAGTCGATTTGCTAATCAACGAAAGAAGCGATATACGTCTAAGTGGTTATATAAATATAAAACACTTGTTAGATACTCTTTCAGGAGGAGAATTTGGTAATACAACATTTATTTTCAGCGCTTCTTCTGTACTGTTTTCGAATAAAGAAAAGGGTATTTATTCTTATGAGGCATTGCATCAGCGAATGTGTAATACAATATCTAAAGAAAGTGGCAATGTGGAAGATTATAGGAATAATCTAATCGAATTGAAAAATTTGAATTTACTTGATTATCAAATTTTAAATAATAAAATTTATAAACTTTTTTCTTCAGTTTATGATGTTCAAATTGATATCACTCTTGAATCTTTGAGAAATTGGGTGTTTTTACTTTACAAAAAAGAAAATAAAAACTATAAAGATATTACCATAAGAGCTTTCATTTCAAGATTAGTGGAAATTTTAGATATCATATCTCAAAATCCTAAAAAGCATATTTTTAACACCAATATAGAAATGCAACTTGATGGTTCGAAATTATTATTCAAATCAAAAGCCTTACAAAAGGCAGTCAACGATTAAAGCACCCTATCATGGGTGCTTTCTTTATAATTTGCTTTTCAAATAGAAAATCATACTATCCTCAGTATCGAAATCCTTATCGAAAATATTTGCAATACTATATTTTATCATAAGATGATATTCTAGGTGAGTCTCTTCATTAAAATGATTTATTCGATTTTCAATACGCTTCATGATCATCTCTGCATTTTCATATTCACAATCTGGGTAAACAATTGTAAATTGATTGCTATCACTTCTAATTATAGTGTCTTCTTGTCTAACATCTTCACTCAATATGTTTGATAAAATTTTTACAGCTTGATCTCCTTCAAAATATCCAAATTCATCATTTATATGACTATAATTAACCAACTCTATCAATCCAAGACTAAATTCTTTCTTACGTCTTTTGGCATATAAAAAATTTTTTGTCAGTATCTCTATTCCTGTTCTTGTATTAAACACCTGTGTTAATTCATCTACTGATGAATACAACTTAAGATCTTTTTCCAATTTCTTTTTCTCTGTAATATTCGTTCCTATATACAGCATTCCTTTTTCATCTTCTGAAGTCAAATTTTTGCTATTCCAAGCGATATGAACAATTTCACCTTTTCCATTTATCATTTCACTTTCAAAGTAATTATCTACTCCATACTTATCATCAAATTTTAAATTGAATACATTGGAAACCCAATTATCAACATCTTGATTTACATATTTCTCAATCCAATTAGTTCCTATAATATCATCATCAATCTTAAGTATTTCTTTACCCTTATTGTTAATAAATTGAACCTTGGATTCATCATCAAGAACTAGCATGATTATATTCGCTTCACTAATATATCGTCCGAGCAACTCATTATTCATGATTATTCCCCCTCTATTTATTACAATAATACCATTATTCCAATAAAACAAACAAGGCATTCTTATACAATCTTAGTTGTCCATTTTTCCGCATCCCATACTTCATCAACAATAGATTCATAAAAATCGATTTCATGACTAATCATCAAAATAGAGCCTCGATATCCCTTTAATGCTCTTTTAAGCTCTGCTTTTGCATCGATATCCAAATGATTGGTCGGCTCATCCAGCACTAAAAAATTTGATTCTCTATTAATAAGCTTGCATAATCTTACCTTTGCTTGCTCTCCTCCAGATAACACCCTTACTTTGCTCTCAATATGAGTTGTTATTAAACCGCATTTTGCCAAAGCGGCGCGAACTTCAAATTGAGTCAAAGATGGAAATTCAGCCCAAATTTCTTCAATGCAAGTTCTATCTCCATCACCAGCAAATTCTTGTTCAAAATATCCAATATGCAAATAATCCCCTAATTCAACCAAGCCGTCTTTAGGTTTTACTTCGCCTAAAATACTTCTTAATAAAGTCGTCTTGCCGATACCATTTGCTCCTCTAATAGCAATTTTTTGACCTCTCTCCATAGCAATGTTGAGTTTGTCTGATAATGGCTCATCATAACCAATTATTAAATCTTTCGTAGAAAAAAGTTCTTTTCCCGATGTTCTTGCCTCTTTGATAATAAAAGTCGGCTTCGGTTTTTCTCGATCTAGTTCAATAATATCCATTTTATCAAGTTTCTTCTGTCTAGACATGGCCATGTTTCTCGTCGCTATTCTAGCTTTGTTTCTTTGGACAAAATCTTTTAACTTATCGATTTCTTGCTGTTGTCTTTTATATGCCGATTCTGTTTGTTTTTTGCGAGCATCGTGCAACAATTTAAATTCTTCATAATCACCGACATATCTTGTCAATTTGCCATTTTCCATATGATATACAAGATTGATGACACTATTTAAAAATGCCATATCATGTGAAATCAAAACAAAGGCATTCTCATATTCAAGTAAATATCTTTTTAACCACTCGATATGTTGTTCATCCAAAAAGTTGGTGGGCTCATCCAACAGCAAAATATCAGGCTTCTCCAACAATAATTTCCCAAGTAAAATTTTAGTCCTCTGACCACCGCTAAGTTCAGCGACGTCATTTTCAAGACCAATATCAAAAAGCCCGAGTCCTCTGGCTACTTCATCAATTTTGGCGTCGATCATATAAAAATCATTATGATCTAGAATATCTTGAATATCACCAAAATCAATTAGCTGGACCTCTAATTCATCAGGAGTGGAAGTTCCCATTAATTCGCATATCTCATTCATTTCTTTTTCTAATTCAAAGAGATATTTAAAAGCTGTTCTTAAAACATCTCGTACGCTTTGTCCCTTATCTAAACTGGTATGCTGATCTAGGTAACCCGCTCTTACTCTTTTTGACCATTCTACTTTACCTTCATCGGGTTCAAGTTTACCAGTCACTATATTCATGAAGGTAGATTTACCTTCTCCGTTTGCACCTATCAATCCAATATGTTCACCCTTTAATAGTCTAAAAGATACATCTTCAAAAATTGTTCTCGCACCAAAACCATGGCTTAAATTCTCTACATTCAATATACTCATATCAATCTCTCCATATCAATTTCATCAGTACCTATAATATCATCATATCAACGAGTCATCAATAAAATTCATCACAATTTTAGTCCGAATTTCAACTTATTTCAATATCAACTGAAACTATTTTGAAACTTACCTTAAATAAGCAAAAATGATACTAAATAAATATGCTATACTATGGGCAATAAGAGAAATTCATAGAGGTGTAAAATGAGAAAAGAATATATAAAAATGTTTGAAACATATGTAGATGATGTAATCAAAGCATATGATTCAAAAGGAATCGCAATTGCAATATTTGATAAAGACAGCACTCTATATGAAAAGTATATAGGATATAGCAACATTGAAAAGAAGACACCGATTAATGAGGATACAATCTTTGGAATTGCATCTATTACAAAATCATTTACGAGTCTTGGAGTGATGAAGCTTCAAGAAGATGAAATTATTGATGTAAATAAAAATGTTACTGAGTATATTGATAACTTGAAGTGCTCTGAAAATCACAATCCTACACTTTCGCATTTGTTGAGTCATAGTGCAGGCTACTTGCCTCAAAAGAGACTTTTAATTAGTGAATTTGCAAAATCGTTGGATTTAGATTATGAAAAAGACAATTATTCAACAAATGATGAAATCGCACAAAATGGAATCAAAGAAATAATATCTCAACTGAACAGCATGGAAGCTTATACTGGTAAATCAGGAATACGAATGAGTTACAGCAATGAGAGCTTTGGACTGCTAACTGAGATCATCAGAAAGTTTGGCAACGAAAATTCATGCTGCGATTATATTCAAAAAAATATAATCGATCCGCTAGGAATGAATAGGACATTTTTTGATTTTAATAGAGCTGATAAAGAGACGAATATCTCAACTCTCTATTATCAAAGCGAAGGCAAAATTCAATCAACAAACGATTTTATGCATATGGGTTATGTCCTGATGGGCGGAGGCGGATTAAAGTCTTCAGTTTCTGATATGATGAAGTACACTAGGATGTTTTTAAATAGCGGCAAAGGAAATGTAAATCAAATTGTACAATCAGATAGTATTGAAGAGATGTTGAAGCCAAGAGTCGAATGCAAATATAAAGAACACTATGGATATGGTCTTTCTCTTGGTGAAATAGATGATATTTCTTATTCAGGTCATAGTGGAGGACTTACTGGAGTTTCCAGTTATTTTGCTTTTTCCAATCAGGCAAACAAGGGAGTGATCGTTCTTTGTAATACTAGCGGTGTACCTGCATCAGCAATCGGTTTGGCTGCATTAAGACTGTCATTTGATAAAATTCCAGTAAAAAGCATCAATGATAGTAAGGAAACAACTTGGTCAAGAGAAACTATTGAAAATACAGTTGGAATGTATTCAAGTGAAGAGGGCACAAATATTGAAATTTTAGATTTGGGAAATTCTATTAAACTGATTATCGATGGAGAAACTTTTAGCGTTAAAACAATCAGTGACGATTTGATATTCATTAAGAATAAACTTATCGAGAGTCCCAGCAGAATAATAAGAGATGAAAATAATGTTGCAACTGCAATATACTCTGGTTTTAGAATGATACAAAGAAAAGAATAACTCTGTAATTGACTTTACTAGTTAGGAACTGTATCATCAATTCTATCATTTGTCTTTTTTAGATAGGAATAAGACTTATATTTCAAAAACATAAAAATCACTGTTTAGATTCATTTTCTAAACAGTGATTTTTCTATAATTTTATTGCTTTATACATGTTTTCTTATTCCACTGTAACAGATTTAGCTAAATTTCTAGGCTTATCCACATCATTTCCTCTTGCTAGAGAAGTATAATAAGCAAATAATTGCATAGGAATCACACTGAGTATTGGCGCTAATTCATCCATTGTATCAGGAATGAAAACAACTTCATCCGCCACCTTCTCTATCTCTTTATTGGATTCTTGAGCAACGGCTACAACATGTGCCCCTCTGGCTTTAACCTCTTTGATATTTGAAAGGATCTTGCCAAATAGTCTATTTTGAGTTGCTAAAGTAATCACTAAAGTATCATCTTCTACCAAAGCTATTGTACCATGTTTAAGCTCACCAGCTTGAATTGCAAACGAATTGATATATGATATTTCCTTTAGCTTTAATGAAGCTTCGAGTGCTGTATCAAAATCTACACTTCTACCGATAAAGAATACATGCTCATTATTAAACTGAGTATCAGCCAATTGTTTTATCTGAGTTTCACTATCAAGTATTTGTTGAACCTTATCTGGCATGCATTTTAACTCTTCGATAATTTCGTTATAATAATCATCATCTATATTACCTAAAGTTTTTGCCATATGAAGCGCAACTAAATACATGGCGATAAGCTGAGTTGTATATGCCTTAGTAGAAGCAACCCCTATCTCTGGACCTGCCCAAGTATAGAATACATCGTCAGAATCCCTCGCTACAGAGCTTCCTACAACATTTACTATGCTTAGGATTCTAGCTCCTTTTCTCTTCGCCTCTCTCAATGCAGATAGAGTATCGATAGTTTCTCCTGATTGAGAAACTGCAATAAATAAAGTATTCTCATCTACAAAAGGATCTCTATATCTAAATTCTGAAGCTACATCTACACTTACAGGAATTTTAGCAAATTTCTCAATAGCATATTTCCCAATAAGTCCTGCATGATAAGCAGTTCCACAAGCTACAATATATATTTTATTTATTTTTTCTAAATCTTCTTTAGTAATCTGTATACCATCTAAATTGATTCTATTATTATTCTCTAACCTTCTATGCAAAGTTTCATGAATACCCTTAGGTTGTTCAAAAATTTCTTTAATCGTAAAATGCTCGAATCCTTCTTTTTCTGCAGATTCCACGTCCCAAGTCACTTCAAAAACATCTCGTTTGACTTCTCTTCTTAGACCATCAAAAATTTTAATATCATCTTTTGTTAAAAGTACAACTTCATCATTTTCAATCAAGTACATGTCTCTAGTGTACTTAATTAGAGCCGGAATATCAGAAGCTAAATAATTCGCATCTGTTCCGAGGCCCACAATCAAAGGACTGTCTTTTCTAACAGCAACTATTTTATCCGGTTCATCTTGTGATATTACACCTAATGCATAAGCACCATCCATCTTGTCGATGGCTTTATATACAGCATCCATTAAATCTCCATCATAATAATATTCAACAAGGTGTGCTATCACTTCAGTGTCAGTCTCAGATTTAAAGACTATTCCTCTTTCTTCAACCAACCATTCCTTCAATTGCATGTAGTTCTCGATAATTCCATTATGAATTACTGCAATTTTAGATTGAGAACTGATATGAGGATGAGCGTTGATTGAATTTGGTTCACCATGTGTTGCCCATCTTGTATGACCAATCCCAATTTTTGAATCAATTTTCTCATTGGCGATCAATGGTTCTAAACACTTCAGTCTTCCCTTGCATTTTTTTATTTCTATTTTTCCATCTCTTAAAAATGCAATCCCCGCTGAATCGTAACCTCTGTATTCAAGTCTCGTTAGTCCTTCTATTAGTACAGGTAAAGCTTTGTTTTCTCCAATATATCCTACTATTCCACACATATTTAATTTTCCTCCAATTTTATTATATTTAAAATTGGACTGTCAACCTAATGAAGTTATATTTGTCCCAAAAATCACTTCTTGGTTTTGCTAACTTCTAACGACTTTAGGAAGCCGTAAGGTATCCGCCGAATTTTCGATAACCCTTATCCTCGTCAACTGTTTTGCTACAGTTCTGGCGCTTTAATATCCTCCTTTTCAATAAAACTTACAGTCCTTTTTTATTTTACCACAAATTTACTTTAAATGTTCCTCAAAAAGCATAACTAATTCTTTAGCGTATTTATTTAATATTTCTAAATTTTCACCTTCAAGCATCACTCTAACAAGAGGCTCTGTTCCAGATGGTCTAATCAATATTCTCCCATTACCTTCAAGCTCAGATGAAATTTCTTGAATTCTTTTATTTATCAGTTCATGATCCTCATATAAATCCTTTTTATCTACACTCACTTTTGCATTTAGCAGTACCTGAGGATAAGACTTCATCACTTGAGATAATTCATCTAACGGCTTGTCTAAATCAATAACTGCATTACATATTTTCACTGCAGTTAAAAGTCCATCTCCAGTCGTATTATGGTCTAAAAATATGATATGTCCCGACTGCTCTCCGCCGATTGAATAATCTTTTTCAAGCATTTTCTCCAGTACATATCTATCCCCAACTTTTGTTACTTCTACGTCCAAGTCATTTTCTTTCATAGCCTTATGAAAACCGATATTACTCATTACAGTAACGACTATAGTGTTATTCTTCAATTCGTTTTTTTCTTTCATATCATGAGCACATATTGTCATTATTTTATCGCCATCAACTAAATTCCCTTTGCTATCTACAGCTAGCAAACGATCAGCATCTCCATCAAACGCCAAACCAAAATCCAAATTATTATCGATAACATATTTAGATAATCCTTCTAAATGAGTTGACCCGCAATTATTATTGATATTTATGCCATCTGGTTTATCGTTTAATACATGAACATTTGCATTTAGTTCTCTAAAAAGCGTCGGCGCCAATTCTGAAGCTGCACCATTGGCAGTATCGATGGCAAAATTCAAGTTTGAAAAGTCATCTTTTGCAATAGATTTTATATATTCTAAATATCTAAACTTCAAATAATAATCCTGATGAACTCTACCTAAATTTGTTCCAATAATTTCCTCTTCAATATCTTCGTCATTCAAAATATAATCTTCAATTTTACTCTCGATATTGTCCGATAATTTCAGTCCATCGCCATTAAAAAATTTTATGCCGTTGTCTTCATAAGAATTATGCGAAGCCGAGATCATTACCCCTGCGTCGAAATCCATGGTTCTAACAAGATAAGCAACCGTAGGTGTTGGCACAACATCAATTCTAACAGCATCATTCCCAGCAGAAAGAATTCCCGCTATCAAACTATTCTCTAACATATCACCAGATATTCTTGTATCTTTAGCAACTAAAATCGTCGCTTTTTCTTTATTTGAATTCTTTGTCAATACATACGAACCAAATCTTCCAAGTTTATAAACTAATTCATTAGTCAATTCTTTATTTGCAATTCCTCTTACTCCATCTGTTCCAAA
>LGOV01004547.1_pt3 | contig 12822 bp, 24 predicted proteins | sample 469881 | NCBI WGS metagenome assembly LGOV01 (sample SAMN03857199, study PRJNA290197) | marine sediment metagenome | biome: marine cold seep biome; feature: cold seep; material: marine sediment; isolation source: sample #5579, elevator 3A push core 41 containing 12 cm of sediment... ...
TTACTTGGTTTGCTTGGTCTACTTGGTCTACTCACTTTACTTGGTTTGCTCGGTTTGCTCGGTTTGCTTGGTCTACTTGGTTTACTTGGTTTACTTGGTTTGCTTGGTCTACTCGGTCTACTTGGTTTACTTGGTCGGCTTGGTATACCAACCGATGCACCAAACGCAGCGAACCCACCGGTTGCTTTGCTCGGTGTGATCAATGATGGTGTGTAGCCGGAATACGCAGTTGCTACCGATCTCTGTATGTCGTCTATTTCACCGATCGTTTTGTCTAACCCCTTTACCGCTTTCGATGCGCCACCGGTGCGATATTCATGTATGGGGACTTTTACGCCCTCCCATTCAGTGTAATACCGTTTATGACCGGCTGCTTTCAATTCCGCCTTTGTTAACTTGTGTAATGGTGTGTCAACTGCTAAAATTGCCTCCTTTTCCAGCTTTGCCGTGCGCTCAAATGCCGGTGATATGTAGGCTTTGCCGGTATCACGTGTTGTTTCCGCCTTTAGATGTTTCACCATCTGTTTCTCTGTCATCTTTGCCGGCATCCGTGCGAACCCCGAGGTTTCAATGCGTAACAAACTTGGTGTGCTCGGTGCATCCTTTCCAAACAACTTCATGCCAAGTTCGCCTTGTTTCGATATGCGCATAAAATGGGGTGATACTGCCGGCGCAACATGCAGACCCGGCGCTGACATGGGACGTTGACCCATCATAGACACCGTTTCACTTGGAAAATCTGCGCTCGTTGCGTGCCATCCCGCTTTGACCTCACCTGTTTCATGCGGTAACTTGTGCTTGGTGGTTTTGAATTCGTCCAGTAAGTCTGCCGCTGTTGTCCCCTTTGGCGCTATGCCAAATTGTGCCTTACCGGCATATATCTTTGGTTCAACGATTGTTTTCGCCGGTATGAATTGCCTACCTTGCGCTTTATACATTGCGCCCTTACCAGCCTGTTTTAACGCTCCTGCGCCACCTGTTGCGGCAGCGCCACCAACCATCGCACCCACAAACAGTTCGGGACTCGTTGTAACGCTGTGCTTTATGCCCCCGAGCACAGCCATTCCACCGGCTGCCACACCACCGGCTGTTTTTTTGAGTGGCTGTTTGGCGGCTCGGTATGTCGCTCCAGGTAAGTGGGTCGCTAACAGTGCGAGCTCCGCAACAAACGATGGTAATTCCGCCACGCCACCGATTGCACCGGCGCCGAATGATGCCGCTCCTGCCGCTGGCGTGCCACCCGATAATCTACCCGGATCACCGATGGTATAATCCTCTGGTACGCTTTTACCAGTTAGAAACTCTGCCCCGACCTTGGCGCCCGTCTGATGTGCCGGTTTAACTACCTTCTCTCTGTATTTCTCAATGACCTTGCGTCCACCTTTGCGTACTGGTTCGGCAACACGTCGTTCGTATATATCGACCGCTGCGCCTATGTATGGATCAGCAGAAGCAAACGCACCCTTGAACTCCTTTAGTTCGGGTTCCGTCACTTGTGCGGTTGTTTTTGCCGGTCGTGCGCCCCCTTTCAACATACTGGACGTTGTGCCAGCCGCAACCATCCGTACCGCTTGTGTGTCTCGGACGAACTGTTCCGTGAACCGCATTGCTGAACTGTCCTTTGTTCGCTGCTTGCTCGGTCTCTTCTTTGGTGCCGTCTTCTGTGCCACAACTGCTTTTGCCGGAATCCGCTTTGTAGTCGTCCGTTTATCAGGTGGTGGGCGAACGTCACGCCGACCGGTGCGTTTGAAGTGTTCCGCTGCCTCCCGATCGGACATACCCTTACCGGCTACAGCATGGAAACTTTTTCCACTGCGTTTTGATGCACTGGTACGTTTACTGCCGTACTTCGCTTGGTACTTGGAAACAGCGGCGTCACGTTCCGTTTTTGAAATTTTCTTACTCTCATAGTCCCGTTTTGCTTTATCCCTCGCTCTAATGTCCCTCCCCCGCTGTTTGCGCCCTGCGATTGCTTCCGGGGTTTTCATGCCACGTGCCTTTTGGATCTGCTGGATGGTCATACCCTTAAAGGTGGTCGCATCGGCTTTATCCTTCGCTTTCCGGTTGCTTGCTTTAACGCTTTCTACTGTGAGCCCACGTTCTTCTTTGTATGTACGCATTTCACCAGAAGTGAGTTTCCTACCAAGTTCGATCTCCAGTTGAACCCAACTTTTCTTTTTTGGCGCTGGTGGTTTCCTACCTATTTGTTGTCGGTATACCGTTCTCTCGCCGCCCGTGAGTTTACGACCGAGATCGATTTCCATTTGTACCCAACTTTTCCCCCGTTCCCTTGGTTTATAGGCATATTGTTTTATTACCATTACTTTCTAACTCCTTTATTGAACGATCGCCCCGCTTTAATGTCTTTGACCTGATTATAACCCTTCTTACGCTTTGCAACGTAGTTACTGGTTCTCTGCTCCCTTGCTTTCCCACCGTCTCTTATTGTACGGGGCATAGTGCGCCGCTTCGATTTCTCACCTTCGACCGCTATGTCTGCCGTTGGTTCGACTATGTACGGATTGGCGTGTCTTCTTTTCAAGAGTGCTGTTACTTTGTTGATTATTGACATTTGTTACCTCCTGTCGGAACACGTAACAAAAAGAAAGGGTGCGGGATGCCGCACCTTAATATTCATCAACGTCAGAGTACGTTTGCCGTCTGGTCGCCAGCACGACAGCGTAAATTACCGAAACACCGATCGTAAGCCATAAAAGTTGAGGCCAAAGCCCCGTGGCGGCGTGAATCCGATCCACGGTCTTCTGATCGTAGAATTTAGAATTCGGATCCATGTCGTCAGCCATTTGATCGAATGCGTCGATTACTGGAGCCATAGAGACCCACATCACGATCGCTGTTATTATTGCGATCATGATATAGAATATCCCTATCGCAATCGACATGTTCGCTCTGTCATCGTTCCATAATCCCATAATTACCACCTCATAGCGGTTATAAAGTTCGTTGTTACTATTAGATCAACTTTGCCAGTCCCGATCCACTTAAGAACGCCGCTTTTAAGCAATTTCGATCTAATTCGCTTTGTCATCTGCTCCGGGTCACCATCTGGTACAAACATCTGAACAATCCGATCAGCCAGCATGTCCTTGTGCAATATGTCATTCCCACCCTCTACAAAGCCATCTTTCACGATGCTTTTGATCAAGGATTTGTATAGTTGCGTGCTTGCCATAGTGACACCGAGATGTGCCCGCAATTCATCATTTGATAGACCTGCGTTTTTATCTGGTTCTGATACCTCATCATTGCCGCTCTTTACCGCTGCAAGGAATGTGTCTCTGATCCCCTGATACTTAAGCCACATATCGACGGGCGGGTGTGGAACGACTACACGCTTTATGCGCCCACCGGGTGCATATCGCATGAGTTTGTACCTTACCTCATCATTAAAGACGTCTGTGCTCTTTATCCGGAGATCAACAAGTGTAGCGAGCCCCCTGCCCCGTGTGTCCTCGTTCGATAGCTTTTTCTCCGGTGACACCAGAACTTTGAACCCTCGCCGGAATCGCAATTCCGACCGGGCGAGTTCGAGAGATGTGCCGATGGTAATTATGCCATCCGTCCGGTTCAACTGCATGATGTCAGCGAGATCATGCGCCCCGTCGGCGTTCCATTTCCTTGATGAACCACCGCCCTGAGTACCCATATCATCAAACACCACCACCGTACCCTTCCGCTGTGGTGTGGTAATCAATTCAATGAATCGTTCGGTAGTGAAACACCAATGATCAATTGTGAAATGTGGATCAATCATCATCGCCATGCCCATAGCAGTAGCCGACTTACCGGCGCCCCTGTCTTGTGCAATGAATATGTCCCATGACTCATTTCGGTTAACGACTGCGTTTCTGAAATACGCAAATGGATCAGTCAGCGCACCCCCGACATGGGGGTAACCGGCTTTAAAGATCGGCGTCCATTCCGTCCGTTTCATCATCATCATCTCCGTACAAGTCCATTTTGACCCCTCCGTCCCCGTATATGTCCGTTATATCCTTTGGTGGCTCCCAATCAACCGTCGGGCGGGACGTTATGTCCGGCAACTGGATTACGCCGCTTCTGTGCAACAATGACATGAGTTCCACATGGTGCAATCTGAACCGGTCTGTAACGTCCGGGTACCCATCATTGATGCGCATCACTTGAACGACGAATTCATCATCCCAAAGTGGCGCAAACGTAGGTACGTTGTCATAGAACAGTCGAATCGCATCATATCGCCTGCTCCGTGCTTGCAATGACAGCATAGCGCCGTGCATTGACTGATAAACGTGCGCATAAGATATTCGATCGTTGTACCCTAATACGTCGTTTTGTGCTTCGTTCAACTGTTCTACTTCATCCATTGTCTTACTCCGTGTTTACTTACGTGATTTGCGTCGTTTGCGTGTTTTGCTTCGTTTGCGCTGTGCGATCTCATCTTGTGACCATGCGCCGCCTTCGTGTGTCGTAAAGAATACGTGGGTTATCGGTAGTTGACCGCCATAACGTGTTTCAGCAGAGGCTTGTTCACTGTTCCCCTGCACTGCGAATGGGGCGAGTGGCGTGCCACGCTTTGGCTTCCATTTTCCCGGTCGTTTCGGTTTCTTCGATAACTGAATGCCGAATGCACTTAAATCGATTTTCATGTGATCACAACGAAAACATGTTTATATCCGCTCGTTCCCTTCGCTGAACCCTGCGCACTGCCGGTTTCTTTTTCGGCTTTGCCGCTGCCTTTGGTTTCTCAGTGATTGGCATACTTGATATTTCCGCCATTAACCGCTTTGCATTGGATATGTGCTGCTGTGCGAGCCTGATTTCTGTCACTGTCTGCCGGTACTTTGCCGCCACTGCTCGAGTGGTCGTACCGGGATTTGTAATCTGATTACCGAATGCTTTCAGATGCTCTCCTGCTTGTGTTAGATGTTTAGACATTGTTCTACCTCAAAAACCCAAATTGAAATCATCGAATGGGTCAACTTTTCGTTTTGTCTGTGTTGCACGCTTCTTTTTAGCCGGCTTCCGTTTTGGCGGCTTGCGTCTACTTGTGGGTGCGGATGCGAACTGACTGTGATCAACTTTGATTCCGTCCGCCATCTTCCCAACCGTTTTCGCACCTGCTGATACCGCCCCACCGATCAGAACAGCGCCACGCACTGCTTTTGAGGCGCCACGCTTCCGACCTTCTGCGACTCCTTTCGCTCGCTCCTTCCCTCGTTTTACGTCCTTTTCACGCTTCTTCCGGTCTGCGTCCCGCTTTTTCGTCGCTGCCGCTTCATCAGCGGCGAGCCGCATGCCTTCGATGTTACCCTTAACACGTGTGAGTATTCCCATTTTTCACCTGCTCAATATCATTCATTCAGAAAGCTATCATAGAACTCCATTGGGAACTTTTCGAGTGGCACAGTGCGTATATCCACAACGCCGACGTCGGTGAGCTTCTTGCGGGCGAGTCGAATAAACCGCACCATCGCTTTAACGAGGTCGCCTTTATGCGACCGGTTAGAAATGCCGTCGTCCCAATCGACATACTTGGTTGCCAGTTCATCACCCAAAACAGATTCGGTGATGTGGTATAATTCTGTTAGCTCTGCATAAACAGTCTGGAAAAGCTCATCATGTCCGACGTCCCGTTTTGTCGGGAACTTTAAGATACCGTTCAATTTTGACGCTGCACCCTCTACATCCAGTAGTAAGACATTGATGTATCGGGTTAAGTCGTTCTTGAGCGGTTCATACTCGTTCGCTGTGTCGTCCATGGGAGCCATTACTGGTGCGTCCATAGTATTACTACCTCCTATATTTTTGAAGGGGCTTAAATCATCCCTTTCGGGGCGGGCGGATGTACCGCCCATTATGAACAACGAACAAACAATGGCTGGTTATGCCTGCGCAGCAGCTTTAACAAACAATGTGTCAATGAACTCCCGCTCACGCTGTGTTTCTTCTGTTAATTGCTCACCTCCTGTAGTTTAGAAAGGTAATCTCCCTTTCGGGGCATGGGGGATTATTCCCCCTATGGATCACGTGCTTTCATTGTCTACCTCCGATTGTTTAGAAAGGTAATCTCCCTTTCGGGGCATGGGGGATTACTCCCCCTGATCACCGTATGCAGCGTCTGCCGCTTGCATGTCCTGTAATGCCCTTTTCAACATCCTGCGCATGTGCCACGCCATCACTGCGTTCATGATCTTCTGTTTGATTCCCATGCGATCACGTCCCTATCATGCGCCACGCAACCGCACCACCGATCAACAGCATTATAAGATACATGACCATTTGCATATTATCTTTGTCCAGCTTACCGAGTGCGGCATCGTGCGCCGCCCGCTCTTCTGCGATCGCCGTATACTCCGATAACGATCTTGCGGTCTGTGTCTGTGCGAGCATAACCAACTGTTGTACGGTCTGGAATGTAAATTCCCCGTCCTTTATGATCGTTGTTCGCAATTCTTCACGCAATGCTTTGATTTCATCGATTGAAACGTGTCTTTCGTCCTTCTGTTCGAGATTGAGCCACTCTTCCGATATGTTTTCCAGTGCTTCATCATCCACAAGGATGAGCGTGTCGAGCAACGAGTCCGATGCCTCAATGCCCCGTGCCTGTAACATCTGCGTAAGTGTATTGCACGCCGCTGCCTGCCTCGGAGTTATTGGTATCGGTGCCTTTGTATAGTAATTGATCACACGAACATCATTATAGTGTGTGACCTGTCGGGGTTCGGGTACGAACTTGACGCCTTCCGTGCTCCCGAGGTCTAACATGTTTCCGTCGTGCTTCTTACCTTCTCTCTTTGGCGCTGCGACACGGAGCGAGTTTATAGCGGTGTGGATGAACACCACCGGGCGTTTAAAGAGTTTTGCCTTTGCGAAAGGTAGCACTGCCGGCGCCACCTGTAACACTATAAACCCGAGTCCGAGAAACCCGACCGATGCTACCCCTGCCACACCCACAAGGATATAAAACAATGTGTCTGGCAACATTACGCCCATTTAATCACCCCTGAACATTCCGGCGAGTCCGGTGCGCTTCTGTTGTCCCTGCGTTAGCTTCTGATTCATGTCTGTGGTACTGCGTGTTGTTCGTTGTTCCATTCTTTCAAACCCTCCCTGTGAACGGCTCACTCTGATCTTCAAGTGATCCTGAACCATTGTAAGGAATAGATGTAAGTCGGCGGTGTTGTCAACCTGTCGTATGGATGTCATCAAGACCTTTCGAGACTCTCTGAAACCAGTATATACGTCTCTCAGGTGCCGTGTGTTTCGGATATTAGTCACTACAAAGTCCACCGGCTTAATATATGTATTCACCAATAACATAAGCTTGTTCTTTGTTTCAAGGGTGACTGCCATCGCATCAATGTACTGTATTAACTCATTGTATACGCCATCGACTGTTATATCCGATAAATAATTCAAGTCATCAGATACATACATTTGTGACGAAAACTCATAATCTTCTTCTGCCATGTTCTTTTGCCTCCGATGTTTACAACTATGGTTGTTAAATTGTGTAAACGTGAATTAAAAGGTTGTTTAGCGGTAATGATCGCCCCGTTAGCGATCAAAACCCCTGTCGATACGTAAGACCTATCGGGTAACGACCCGATTATCTTGTGACAAAGACGCCCATGATTATTGCGAGCACTGCACCAGCGATCAAGACTATTGGAAGGATTCCTGCCATGCTGTATGAATCCTGGGTTGTCTCGATGAGATCCTGATGAGTGGCATTAAATGGACTGTCTACTGCAAGGTTCGTTGCTGAATCGATGTTATCAAATATGTTCAACCCAACGTAAAGGGACACGATGATAACGATGATTGCAGTAACGACTCCCATAACTGCTCCGCCTGCTGTCATAATGGTTTACCTCCTTTGCTTTGAAGTCTAATGACAATAACTGTGATTTTCGGTGCGTATCACCGAGGGCTCAGGTGCGCTTTCGTGTGTGTGCATATTCGCACTGCGAACTTTGCCCTCATACTATGTAACTATCGTACTTTTTTTTTATCGAGTCGCCCGAGCAGGATCGACAACCCGAGTATTGGGATAGTGGGTATGAACAGAAACATCATTACACACCAGCACACCTTAACATACATGTTGCGTTTCGTCATACTGTCGCCCGCACAGTCATCAGAACGACCACCATGATAGTACCTATAAGCGGGAGCGCAACCAGTCCACCAAACACAACGTCATCGAGATCAATCATACGCACCCCGTGACAATCCCGAATGCAAGCACAACAAGCGCCACCGCTGCGACAGCGCCCGATCCAAGTAACACGTTCTCTGTTCTCATCGTTGTTTCCTCCGATCCATTATTGCCGTTATTCCCCGCATCAGTCCCTTAACATCCGTCGCAGGTGTATTCACGTAATCACCGACGTACCAATCAAACATCCGGTCGATGGTCGCAGCGAACTCGAGGCTATCCGACCTCACGACGTCGTTCGCACTGATTATCCGATCAATGTTTAGTGGCAGCCGTGCGACAATGTCATAAGTCGCCATGTGCGCCTGTGCCACGTCCAGCAGGGGATAGAAATACGCATGATTGTACTCCGGGTGCTCCCTGAGCATATACGCATAATATACCATGCTATCAATTATAGACCGGTCACATATCACAATGTCGAAATCGCCACATTCTGCGACCGTCTCCCGGCTCAACTGTTCCGCAAAGAGATAGTTCTGGCTCAACACGGTTGCATCCTCGTTGATCGGAAGTGGTGAATCCCTCGCCACTTCATCCACAAGCTTAACCGTGCTGTCTCTCTCCCAGCACATAGCCCCCAGCGCTTTTACCAGTGTTGTCTTTCCGCTGCCTTGAACACCAGTGACTGCAATCTTTATCATATCACACCCCACCACATCAGTAATATTGTGAGGATGCCAGTTGCCAGCGCTCCCGTGCGTGCGCCCTGTATGTACGCCCGATGCACCAGCGTGTAAACGACCGCTGGCTCAACATTGTTATCATTGCTTATCATTTGTCCATCTCCGTTGCCTCGAACTCCATTATCTCAAACTCGATTTCATTATGTTCATCTACCAGCGTCGCTAACTCATCCTGTGCCGCTATTATCGCAATCTCGATCTCATCAAGTCGTTCATTGAGGCGATCAATGTATTTCATAGTTCCGCCTCTCTGAGCCCACGCTTATAACAGCACTTGCATATATGCCAGACATATAAAAACTCTCCTGTCTCCATGTCCATTGCGTGCACCGCTATAGTTGCCGGTGCCTCGTTGCAGTCCTCGCATAATGTAACGATGTGATTCGATGTATTTGTTTTCATATAAGTTCACCTCTAACTATGATACGCATTGTTCATTTTGTCACGCTCGCTGTCGAAACAAGCATGACACATGTACTCGATGCACATGCACCCACCAACTGAATATCCGGTTTTCACGGTAGCCGGGCGTTTCATGCACACCTCACATAGTGCTGGCATCATTCACCTCTTGATATTCTATGATTTATAAATTCCGCTATCTCGTTAAAGCAGTCATCGCATACGGTATCGATCACGTACCTATCGAACTCGGTTATCCGATGATCTACAATACAGCGTGTTGCCCGTGCTGCGCCACATCGCCGGCACGTTGGTACATAGACTCTTGCACCGTGGTGCGTTTCGTTCGTCATCATGCCCACCTCGCTTTGCATTCATCACATAGTGCGGCGACGTCTACCACGTCGCCCGTTGCTTCATCCATTATATGCACTGTCACCGTCGCCGGCACAATGCCGCATTTCTCACAAATCATAATCATTTGCCTCCCTTGTTCATTGCCTCTTCAATTCGTTGGCGCTCAATCTCATAGGTCATGGTCGCATAGGTGTTCGCTGTCACTAACAAACTCGCATGCCCGAGCCTCCACCCGATTGTATGCAAGTCAACACCCATGCGAAGTAATGCCATGGCGCATCCGTGCCTAAACGCATGTGGTGATATGTGCCGCATGCCCGCCTCTTTGCAATACCGGCGCAATCGATCACGGACACCATGCTGTGTTATCCCGAACAACTTACCACCATTCTTAATGATCGCCGTCGGGTACCGAAATGTGAAATCGATGTACCGTTCTGCGAGATCACGGTTTATACTAACCTTGTGCATCAATGGCGATCTTTTCTTTTCCTGCCAGAACTGCATGGACGACTCTTGAAGATTCACCGAGTCGGGTGTAAGCCTGAGCGTCGATCCAACCCGGAGACCAACCGTATACATGATCTCCATGATCAACTTATCACGGTCGGCGATGTACGCAGCGTGCACGGTTCCCTTTGCTCTTGCGTGGTTCGATGCTGTTTCCATTAGCGTATAATACTCTTCTTCGCTAATCTCCTTTATCTTGTGACCGGTTGCCGTCTGCAATCCGACCGTTGGGTTATATACTGCCATGCTTTGTGTCATGTTGGTACTCCAGTTAATTGTCTCTCATAAGTAAAGTAAAAAGGTACTCTTACAACAAGTGGTTAAGTTCACTCTCTGTAACCGTAATGTTTTTCAGCCTCCCTGAATGGTCACAGGTTCAGACCACGAGATCCGAGCGAGAAAACTTACTAACATTGTAATACTCGTCAGTGGAATACTCATCGTATTCCCGACGTCGGCACAACGTTGTATGCAATGGTATACTATGGCGGACTAATCAATACCAGTTATATAATAATAGATAATCATATCCAGTATAGTAATAAGAATAGGTAGTAAGATATTATTAGAACAACCACCACCATTTAGTAAGGGGTGGGTGTGAGTAATGCACTGTCGTGATGGGTTGTACGGTCTCGGGTGATAGGTCGCATGAGTGGGAGCCTTGCTGTGCACTCTTCTCTCTCCACTCATACACCTGCACCCTTGTTATGCAGGGTGCTTTTTTAAATCATCCATTGATAAAAGCATCGGTCGGCTCAATCGTTATCAAGGTACCCCTCCCCACTTTCTCTTTGTGTGTGTCTTTGTTGGGGTCACAATATACCTATAAGGGTTTCGTGTTTCGTACTCTGTGTAAACGCACACAGTCGATGGGTAGGTACAAATATAAAAGACATTTCTATATTAATCTTTCTGCACCGGCTCGCCTGCACACGTTTCTATGTGGGTAATCGCATGTAGTCGGGACGCACCCGAACACCACATGAACGGGGCATAGTACTAAAACTCCGCCCGTGTCTGTTATCAGTGCATTTATATATTCCAATCGGAACAAGGCAGTTAGAGGTTAGTACATGATAATAAAATAAAAATGGGCGATGTATATCAATCGCCCCACGGTGACCATGCTCAATACCTCATCCGAATCACACCACCGTGTGTGGTCTCGTGATCCATCAAGATCATGGCGCCCCTTACCACCTCAACCATTTGTCCGGTGGGTTTGTCTCGTGTCCGTGATATTTTCGGGTTGTCCGGCAACACGTTACGCAATGAGGCGGTCACTTCATCATCATACACCGCCAATTCCCCGTGCTGCTGTGCAATCCACATCCGGATGAGTTCGGCGACCTCTTCGACCCGAGCGGATGTTTCCGGGCGTGTGCCACGTACCAGGTGCACACGTACCGATTCAAGAAGTGTGCGCTTTGGTGCATCGGACTTGCGCCCCTGCATAGATAGGAATTCGAGGTTGTCCGATGGTGGGCTCCTGACTACATCGTATGTCAGTGCTCCGATTGTCACGGTACCGAACTCCTGCGATGGTCGTTCAACACCCATGATTGCTCACCCCCGTTCTGATTGCGTCTGCCTTCTGGTAAAGATCAAGTGCTATAGCCTCGTTCCCCATGCTCGCCGCTGTCAGTGCGTACCGCTCAAAACGCTGGTATTCATGTGTCCTTGTGTCTGATGTATGTGCTATCAGACGTTCGCTGTTCGTTGTCATAATGTGTGTCTCCTGTTCTTTTACGCCCGTTAGCCTCGACTAATGGACTTAATAAAAGAATGGGGGTCATTCCCCCAATGCGGTTAGGTCTTTGAACCCAACACGCTCGATGTCGATGCCGAAAGAATCCGCCACGTGCTGTTTCAGTTCGTGACCGTGCAGTATCTTCTTCATGCCGCCAACGTTGTCGATGTACATCCGCTCGCCGTTCCACTCAAAGTAATTGAGTCTATGCCCGGATATTTTCGTTTGCCGGACTCTGGTTGTGTCAGAATCTACGATTGTGATCTCTCCCACTGCGAGCCCTATTGCCTCTGCCTCGAGCCTGGTATATCTCGCCCATGATCCGCACGCTACACACCATTCACAATCTGGTAGGTTAGCGATGAATGTACTGTAGTTTCCGTACGTTGGCTCCGGTTCCGGTGCAGGTATCTGCTCATGCGCCGGTGTAGGTGTCTGTGCAGGTGCCGGCATCTGCTCAGGTGCCGGTGTTGGTGTGTCTTGTGCGGTTGTGGTCGTGAATGGTGCCGGTATCGGCTCAACTGTCTGTGTCTGTTCCATGCATCCGCACATGGAGACCGTGATCAAAAGCACTATCAGTATTGTGTGTGTTGTTTTCATAATGTTCAATCCTCCATGTATATGTATATGTGTGAGTCCATGACCATATCTATATTAAAACCATTGTCTTCATAGTAGTAAGCGCCCGTGTTGCGCAATGTCGTTTCCATCTCTTCATCCGCTGCATAATGTCCCGTCAATGCATCCTCCGGGTAATCGCCCGTCGCTTCCACCATGTAATGGCGTGCCGCCCGAACGAATCCGGACACGGTCTTATACGTTTTGTTCATGAATATTTCCATAATGTTCATCTCCTTTTCGGCTTTGAAGCCATCGTCAGTGCTGGCATC
>LGOV01003686.1_pt1 | contig 12796 bp, 10 predicted proteins | sample 469881 | NCBI WGS metagenome assembly LGOV01 (sample SAMN03857199, study PRJNA290197) | marine sediment metagenome | biome: marine cold seep biome; feature: cold seep; material: marine sediment; isolation source: sample #5579, elevator 3A push core 41 containing 12 cm of sediment... ...
AATAAACTGCGAAGAGAAGGAATCGAAAAATTTGACGAAATAAGGAATTCTAGATTTGAAAACACACAAGTTGATGATTTAGTAATTCCAAGTGTTGATACTGAAAATAAAACTGAAAATAAATTATTCAGCGTTGAAGTAAATTCAATAAATCAACTTTTAGCAATAGATGTATCCAAAGTAAGCAGTATTTATTATGGAGATTGCTATTCGGTATTAGAGGCATATAAATTAAACGATAATATCATACCGATTCTACCTGAAATCAGCAAAGATAGTGAATTCGAGGCGTTACACAATACTTTGAAGCAGATGACAGGGCTTAAGAGAATTATGGTTAGAACCCTAGGACAACTGAATTATTTCAAAGAGTTTTATAAAGTTGAAACAGATTTTACTTTTAATATAACGAATCAACACAGTATTAAATTCTTGGAAAATCAAGGAGTAGAGAAAATCACTCTTTCAGAAGAACTAAGCGAAAAACAAATAAATGATTTAAAAGGTCCGTTGGAATTAGTAGTTTATGGTCATCAGAGAATGATGATTACTGAATATTGTATTTATAGAGCCAATAATTCATGTAATGAGTGTTCATTGGACGGAAGTTATTTGAATGACCGTTTTAACAATAGATATCCACTCATGAGAGGATTTGGTTGCCGAATGAAAATCATGAATAATAGACCTTTGAATCTGTTGAAATTTATCGGAGAAATTTCAAACTTGAACATGCGTTTGAGATTTACTATTGAAAATGAACAAGCAGTAAAAGATGTTATTCAGTCTTTTACTAAAGGAACATATCGAGATTTTGATAAACAAGCTTATACTATTGGTCATTTTGTGAACGGGGTGATTTGATGGATAGAAATTTAAGAGTACTGGAATACAATAAAATAATCGACAGAATTGCATCTATGTCTTCATCTTCTTTGGGAAAAGAAAAAATAATGGAAATCAGACCATCTAGTTCATTAGAAGAAATAATGATTTTACAGAAATTCACTTCTGAGATGACATCTATTCTTATATCGAAAGGACATTTTCCATTTGGGCCGTTATTCGATCTAAAAAAAGAAATAAAAATTGCTGAAATAGGTTCTGTATTGAACCCGAAGCAACTTCTTCAAGTGGGAGATAGCCTTAGAACGACTAGAAATGTGCATAGGTTTATCAATAATATTGAAGATTCCAGTGAGAAATATCCAAGAATTTTTCAAATGGTTCAAATGTTGACGCCTCTAAAACGTATAGAGGATGAGATTAACAATGCCATTATCAGTGAAGAGCAAATTTCTGATAATGCATCTCCAGAATTAAGAATTATTAGAAGAAATATCGAGAGAAAACAAGCTGCTATAAGGAGCAAATTAGATACTTATACAGGGTCTTCTCAAATGTCGAAGTATCTCCAGGATTCAATTGTAACGATTAGGAATAATCGATTTGTAATACCGGTAAAAGCTGAACATAAAAGTATTGTCAAAGGAATGGTACATGATCAATCAGCTTCGGGCTCGACGGTGTTTATTGAACCGATGGCGATTGTTGAATTAAACAATCAATTAAACCAGTTCAAGATAGATGAAGTGAGAGAAATCGAGAGAATACTATCGGTGTTGACAGGACACGTTGGTGAGAATGGCAGTGCAATAAGAACAAATTTTGAAATTTTGACTGAAATTGATGTGATTTTGGCTAAAGGTAAATATTCTTTAGAAATCAGTGGAATCTCACCGGAAATTTCAAAAGATAAGTTTTTAAAGATAAAATCTGGAAGACATCCACTTTTAGATTCCAAGAGTGTTGTACCTTTAGATATCGAGATTGGAAAAGGGTATAAATCTCTAATAATTACAGGACCTAATACAGGTGGTAAAACAGTAACATTAAAAACTGTAGGATTATTTGCTTTAATGTTTCAATCTGGTTTTCATATTCCCGCAAAATTTGGGTCTAGCATGCCGGTTTTTAACAACATATATGCGGATATCGGGGATGAACAAAGCATTGAACAATCACTCAGTACTTTTTCTTCACATATGACGAATATTGTAAATATCATAGATAAAGCTGATGACGATAGTTTAGTGTTGCTAGATGAATTAGGTGCAGGAACAGACCCGGTTGAAGGTGCGGCTCTCGCGATGGCGATTTTACAAAAATTTTATAAAAAAGATGTTATGACTTTATCTACAACTCATTACAGTGAATTAAAACATTACGCACTCTCAAGAGATGGTTTTCAAAATGCTTCTGTGGAGTTTAATGTTGAAACGTTGAATCCGACGTATAGATTGATAATAGGAATACCGGGAAAATCGAATGCTTTTGAGATATCAAGAAAACTCGGTTTAAATGAAGAGGTTATTGAAAAGGCGAGAGAGTTTGTTGAACATACTAATATCGAGTTTGAAGATATATTGGAGAAAATCAACAAGAATTTAAGTGAAGCTGAAAATGATAGAGATGAGGCTATTAGACTTAAAATAGAAAGTCAGAAAATCAAAGAAAAATGGGATAAGAAAAACGAAAAATTAGAAGAGTCAAGAAACAAAGTTTTGAAGCAAGCCAAGGATGAAGCAAAGAAAATACTAATGGATTCAAAGAAAGAAACCGAAGCGATAATCAAAGAGCTGAGAGGAATGAATATCAGCAGCAAAGAGGATAATAAACGTATTGAAGATATGAGAAACCAATTGAAGGGACGATTAAGTGAAGTATCTGAAGTTGATAGTTTAAAAGACAAGCATAAAGGGCAGCATCCTAAAAATGTATCGATAGGAGATAGGGTGAAGATTTTAAGTTTGGATTCAGATGGAGAAGTCCTATCGAAACAAGATAAAGATGGTAATTTTTATGTGCAAGCCGGCATAATGAAAGTCAAGGTCAATCTATCGGATGTAATCTTGATCAAGACCAAGAAAAACGTAGAAGCTACTATTGCAAAGTCATATTCTGCAAATAAAAAATTCTCGATAGATCCCGAAGTGGATTTGCGTGGGATGGACTTGGAAGAAGCTAGAATGACTGTTGATAAGTATATAGATGATGCGTTTATGGCTGGGCTGGATAAGATTCAAATCATCCATGGAAAAGGAACTGGTGTTCTTAGAAAAGGAATAAAAGAATTGTTGAAATCGAATCGTCATGTCAAATCACAAAGAGATGGTATTTATGGTGAAGGTGGAATGGGCGTGACAGTTGTGGAGTTGAAATGATGTATATAGTCAGTAGCTGTTTGGTAGGAATAAATTGCAAGTATAATGGGGAAAATAATTATAATGAAGATGTAATTGATTTTCTGAAAGACAAAGAATTCATTATTGCATGCCCAGAACAATTAGGAGGTCTTTGTACACCTAGACCTAAATCTGAGATTAGCGGTGACTTGGTAATATCTGAATTTGATCAAGATGTTACAAAGCAATTTAAAAAAGGTGCAAGTGAAACTTTGAAAATTGTAGAAATGTTCAATTGTACCCATGCGATTTTAAAAGAAAGAAGTCCGTCTTGTGGAGTTTGTGAAATCTATGATGGAACTTTTAGTGGAATGGAAATCAAGGGAATGGGGAGAACTGCAGAATTATTAAAAAACAATGGAATAGTAATAATGAGTGAAAAAGACCTTGGATAATCCAAGGTCTAATCTGTTTGTACGATAAATAGGTTATAGAGTTCTAATAAATCTTCATCGTCAGGATGTTTTTGCAATCCTTCTAGAATCAAATGATATGCGGCTTCGAAGTCTTCGTTTCTAATCTCATAGATACTTTTACGTAAATAGTAATCTCCAGAATATTTGTAGGAGTTAAACCTGATGCCGAATAGAAGGACAATTACAATTATCATGCCAGATGCAATGGATTTTTGATTGATTTTAAGATTTGGAATCTGTTTTCCGATGTAAAGGGTAACAATAAGACCTCCAATCAATCCAAAGATATGAGCGGCATTGTCAATATTTTGATTCATTAACCCATAAACAATATTTATACCTATCAATATTAAGAAATCATTTCCAAAGTATTTTTTATAACCTTTTCGATTGTATAGAAATAAATATACATGAGTTCCCATTAGTCCAAATATTCCTGCTGATGCTCCGGCTGCAACATAGTTGTTTGCGATAAAACTTCCCATTGATCCGATGATTCCTGAAACAAAATATATAATTAAAAATTTCTTCTTACCCATAATGCTTTCTACTTGATTGCCGATTATATATAGAGCAATAGTATTGAATAATAAATGATAGAAGTTGACGTGTAAAAACATTGGAGTCAAAAGCCTAAAAATTTGAAAATCCACAATACTGAAATTTGATTTGGCTCCAAATTTTATTAGAGTAGTTGTGGTTATCGATGGATCGTAAAAGAACATCATTATAAAGATAATAATATTAATTACTGCAATGTAGTTTGAATAAGTTTTTTTAAAATTCATTTAATCACCTGTATGTATTATAATTCTTTTACTTATAACTTGAAAGAAAAATATTTATATGTTAAACTTATTTCAAATTTCAATATTTGCCGACGATAAAAGAGAGTAGATAAAATGATGTTTAAAGCGAGATGAGGAATGGTGTAAGCTCATTAAGAAATTTTATTGAATAGAACTTTTTAGGTATAGCTTTGCTATGGTTCACCCGCCATTACCGGGTTAAAGTGAGTGTATGCTAATAAGAGTGGTACCGCGGATAATATTCGTCTCTTGATTTTTTCAAGGGATTTTTTTATTTAAAGGAGAGGGGATTTTTATGTTAGATTTCAAAAACATTGCAGCACAAGTATTAAATGAGCATATTGAATCTATGAGTATCGAAGAAATCAATGATAATTTCGAAGTGCCAAAATATTCTCATATGGGAGATTTAGCTTTTCCATGTTTTAAACTTGCAAAAATCTTTAGAAAAGCACCTAAAATGATTGCTGAAGAACTTGCTGAGAAATTAAATAAAGGTGAAAATTTCGAAAAAATTTCAGCAGAAGGTGGTTATGTCAACTTCACAATATCAAAAGCGATATTGGCTAAAGAAATATTGATAAAAATAAAAACTGAAAAAGATGAGTTTGGTTCTTCAAATCTTGGAAATGATAAAACGACAATTGTAGAGTTTTCTTCTACAAACATTGCCAAACCTTTTCACATTGGTCATATCAGAAGTACAATGATAGGAAATTCTCTTTATAGAATTTATAAATTTTTAGGCTATGATGCTGTTGCGATAAATCATCTAGGCGATTACGGAACTCAGTTTGGTAAACTTATTGTTGCATTCAAATTATGGGGCGATAAAGAGACAATTGAAAAAGATCCTATTCCTGAACTTTTGAAATTATATGTTAAATTTCATGAAGAAGCTGAAATCAACCCGGAACTTGATGAAGAAGCAAGAATGTGGTTTAGCAAACTTGAAAACAACGATAATGAAGCGTATGAATTATGGAAATGGATACGAGATGAATCCCTAGAAGAATTCAACCGTGTGTATAAAATGCTGGGAGTTCACTTTGATTCATTTGCGGGTGAGAGTTTTTACTCTGATAAAATGCCGGCAGTATTAGAAGAGATGAGATCAAAAAATATCATGAAAAAAGATCAAGGTGCGGAAATTGTAGATTTATCAGAATATGATATGCCACCTGCATTAATAACAAAACAGGACGGTTCTTCTCTCTATATTACAAGAGATTTGGCTGCAGCATTTTATCGAAAAAAGCATTATGACTTTTATAAAAATATTTATGTTGTCGGTTCTCAACAACATTTACACTTTCAGCAGTGGTTTAAAATTATTGAACTTATGGATCACGAGTGGGCAAAAGATTGCATTCATGTTGAATTCGGTACAATTTCGCTAGAAGAAGGTTCTTTATCAACTAGAAAAGGAAAAGTAGTATTTTTAGAGGATGTATTAAATAAAGCTACAGAACAGACTTTAAATATTATTAATGAAAAGAATCCAAATTTAGAAAATAAAAATGAGGTTGCCAAAGATATCGGAGTTGGTGCTGTTGTATTCCAAGAATTATCTAATAATCGCATCAAGGATTATACTTTCAGTTGGGAGCAAACACTAAGCTTTGAAGGAGAAACTGGTCCTTATGTACAATACACTCACGCTAGAGCGTGTTCGGTACTCAAAAAAGCTGATAGTGAAGTTGGATTGGATATTGATTTCAGCCTTTTGAATGATGAAAGAAGTGTAGAGGTAATAAGAACGTTAAATAAATTCTCTGAAATCATAATATCGGCTGCTGATAAAAACGAGCCATCGATTATTACTCGATATACTGTAGACCTTGCGCAGGAATTCAATCGTTTCTATCATGACAATCCAATTATTACTGATGATAAAGAATTGACAAAAGCAAGAGTGCTGTTGGTAGATGCAGTGCGTCAAACTATAAAAAATGGATTATATCTAATAGGATTAAAAGCTCCTGAAAAAATGTAAAAAAGGTTTGCTCGAAAGAGCAGACCTTTTGTTTTTTTATTCAACTCATTTTTTTATTCATCAAGTTTTGGATGATCATATTCAATGTCATTTGATAGCACATCAGGTTCTTTATCAAAAAATACTCTTTCAGAATTATTTTTGATTTTTTTAATGATGTTTAGAAGAAGGTGTATTTCATTATCCATAATATCAAGATCTTCTTCTTTTATATTATAATACAAATATAAATCTTCAAATAAACGTACGAGTTTAGCGATATTATAATCTAATTCAATAAATCTACTGAAATTATGACTATGCATTGCATTTTTGAATTGAGCGATATCGATTTTAACAACATCGATAATTTCTTCTTCTGATTCATAATTTCCAACAGGCATTGAATAAGGTTTGATTCTTTCTAAAAAGAATGTATTATCATCGTTTAAATGATAAATATAAGAAATAACTGTCCCATCAAGGTTGAATTTCACAAGTGACATTACACCTTGTATATCGATAACACGTGCTCCCATTCTTTTTAGTTCGTCTTTACATATTTCATGTCGAATTAATCTAGATGACATTATTGCCACAAAAACACCTCCAGTTCATTTATTCATCAATAGTATAGCATAAATATGTTATAATTACTTAGAATTATTCAGAAGGAGATTATCATGAAAGTATTTATTACAAGTTTAAATTCAAAATATATTCATTCAAATTTAGCAATAAGGTATTTATATAAATATACATTACAGATTTCAGATGTTGATGTATCAATTGAAGATTTTACAATAAATCAGAGAAAAGATTTTATTGTTAAAAAAATTATTATGAGTAAGCCCGATATAGTAGCTTTTTCCATGTACATCTGGAATTATTCAATGACTATCGAGATTATCAAAAGTATAAAAAAGATAAATCCAAATATTAAAATTATAGTAGGGGGCCCAGAAGTAAGTTATGATCCAGAAGAATTACTTGAAAGAGTGCCTTCTATAGATTATATAATTTTTGGAGAAGGTGAAATTCCTTTTCAAAATTTAATAAAAGCAATAAAGGGTAATGAAAAAGATATTCGTTTATCAGGTGTTGGCTATATCAAAAATAAAGAGATGGTAATTGGACCTAAAAGCCCATTGATGAATATTGATTCATTGATTTTTCCATATGACTTGCCATTTGATAAAACCAAGTTGATATACTATGAATCATCAAGAGGTTGTCCTTATAACTGTTCATATTGCATCTCGTCGACTATTAAAGGTGTAAGATATAAGACGCTTGATTTAGTTAAAAAGGATCTTCAACTTTTCTTAGATCAAGAAGTAAAAATTGTTAAATTTATCGATAGGACTTTTAATATTGATAAAAAGAGAAGCCTGAAGATCATCAAGTATATGATTGATAATGACAACGGGGTTACTACCTTTCATCTTGAATTATCTCCTAATCTCATCGATGAAGATTGGATCGAGTTATTAAAAGGGGTTAGAAAAGATTTAGTTCAATTTGAAGTTGGAATTCAAAGTGTGCATGAAAATGTTATTAAAGCGGTTAATAGAAATATATACTTCGATAAGGTTAAAGTTACTCTAAAAGAGCTGATTAATCTTCAAAATATTCATATGCATGTAGATTTGATTGCAGGATTACCTTATGAGGGATTGAAAGAGTTTATGGAATCTTTCGATGAGGTTTATGCTTTAAAAGCCGACCATTTTCAATTGGGATTCTTAAAGTTGCTCAAAGGAAGTCAAATAAGAAGAGAACAAGAAAAATACGGATATATATATGACAGTGAACCTCCGTATGAAATATTCAGTAATGATTTTCTATCATATTACGATATAGTTTATTTAAAGGACATTGAAGAGTTACTTGAAAACTACTATAATTCTCATCATTTTGAAAATACTATTGAATTTGTTGTGAGTCAATTTGATTCTCCATCTGATTTTTACGATGCTTTCAGTAAGTTTTGGAACAAGAGAAAACTATTTGAACAAAAACATAAATTGATTGATTTATTTATATATCTTTATCAATTTTCAGAAGAAAAAGAAGGATTGAATTTGCCTTTAGTAAAAGAATTGATGAAATTGGATTATCATAGAAAAAGCAGATATAAAGAAACAGAATTCTTTGGACGTTTGGATGTTGATATTCCTAGACATGAAATTCATGAAATGATTAAAGATGAAAAATTTATTTTAAAAACAATGCCGCAATTCAAAGGAAATAGTGCTAAAGAAATAATTAAAAGCATACAAATTATGAGTTTTGACTACAATGTTTTTGAAAAATCATATCAAAAGATAAAAACGATTGGCTATTTTGATTATAAGAATGATAAATTTGGTATTATAGGAGTAGATGATAATAATGAGTAAGATACAAGATGTTATGAACCTTTTTATGGAATCGTGGAAAAATTCAACACAACTTATAAAAAAACTACCACTGCTATTAGTGGTTCCGATTGTCCATTTTTTAGCATACTATTTATCACTGTATTTGGTTTCGTTCATCAACCTAGGAATATTGTCTTCGTTATTTAGAAGTCTAATATTTGCTGTCATATTATCAAGTTATTTTTATGTGCTTTTTCAGGCGATGTATTATAAACGTTTCAAGTTTGAATATCTCTATAGTGGAATAAAGGTGTTTTTGTTGAAAAGTTGGATCTTTTTATTAATTATGAATTTAGCTTTTTATATAATGATGTTATTGGGAATTAATATTTTGCTAGGAAAGTATATATTTGTTCTTCCATTCATCATATTTCTTCTTTTTAATCCAATGCCGGAAATTATTTATATTTCAGACTATGATGAAAGAGATATGTTTTTTTATAATTTTAGTTTTATTAAAAGAAATTTCTTTCAGTGGTATTCAATAAATGCCGTATTTCTATTAGGGTTGTTAGTATTGTTTTTCATAGGAAGTATAATACCGTATGTTTCAAATATATTAGTATTGGTATATACGTCATTTGTAATGATATTCAGAGGACAATTATTTAAAAAGCTATATTTATCAAATTATAGGAAAAGGATTTTTAATCATTTTAACCAATAAGTGGGGGATATAATGCGAAGAATTTTTATTCATCATAATAATAAAAAAGCAAGTTTAAAGGTAAAAGAAAAACTAATTGAATTATTAAAAGAGAATGGCTTTTACCCTACAAGGTTTCAGCCGGATGTTATTATTGTAATTGGAGGAGATGGCACCATGCTTAGTGCCATTAGGAACCATTCTACAAAAGATATTCCTTTTATAGGAATAAACACGGGTAATTTAGGTTTTTTGCCTTCTATACTTCCCGAAGACATTGGTATGTTGATAGATATTCTAAAAGGAGAAAAACTTAATGCTTTTGAATATCCACTTTTAGAAGTGCATAGTAAAACTATCCATAATGAAATAATAGTCAATTATGCCTTTAATGAGATTTTGATTAAACATCAACAACCTAGATTGATGGAAGCGTTAATATACCTCAATAAAAAACCTTTTAATTATTTTACTGGTGACGGTTTCATCATCTCTACTCCAATAGGAGCTACAGGATATGCAATATGGGCGGGAGGCGCTACGGTTCATTCTGATTTGCCGGTTTTTCAGTTGACGCCTTTGAATCCAAATGACAATCGAGTGAATAGACCGATGAAAAATTCAATAATCATTTCTAATGAGACTTTAATTGATTTTAAAATTATAAAAGCCAATCAAAGAGCTGTTATGGTGGCATGTGATGGAAAAAGTGTTTCAGATGAATATATTTCTGAACTTCATGTGAAAGTATCAGATTTAACAGTTAAGATTTTAAGGTTGGACAGTTATGATTATTTTGAGCTTTACAGACAAAAGATTATTGATAAAAATATTAATAAATATTTAAAATAGGAGAAATAAAATGATAATAAGTTTAGATTTTTTAAGTGAGAAATTAAATCAAATTGCTTTTTTTGAGTTAATGAAAAACATTGAATTAGGAAATAGAATTACTCTTGATAAAAACATTCCATTACCATTAGTTGTAGAAGCTGTAAAAGATAAAATATATGATTCTGACCCTAGTTTTTCTCAAACAGAACTAATTGATGGAATCATATTTTTATTGGGGTTAGATTCTGAATTTAAGCATAAAGATTATTACACAGAGTTGTTATTGAAAATAGATGATAATATTTTAGGGATATCAGCAGATAATATACTTAAGAATATAACGCCTGTCAATCAAATTGATTCACTTATAAAGATAGTAGGGCTATTTAATTTAGGTTTTGAATCTGAAGAGCTTTTGGTTAATATCGGAAGATTAAGCCTTGATATTTACAGAGAGAATAGTATTGAAGATTTTAATGATCTGGCTAGAAGAATTTTTGAACATTTATTAAAGAAGGAATCGACGAGTCCTCTTCCGGAATACTATTTAGGGTATTACTATTACAATAAGGGTATGTATTCAAAAGCTAAATATCTATGGGAAATCAGTATCGATAAAGAGCTAGATGAACAACTAAGAATTGAGCTTGCTGAGATTTTTCCAAAATTACAATCGAGAATGATTTATGAAGATGGTTATGAATTGATTTTAAAAGGAAGATATGATGAAGGATTAGAAAAATTGCTCTTTATCAAAGATGAATTCTCTGAATGGTGGAATGTGTTCTTTTTTATTGGTTTAGGATACAGGTTTAAAGAAGAATATCAAAGTGCAATTCATTATTTGAATCGTGCACTTGAACTAAGTGAAGAAAATGTAGATATTATGAATGAATTAGGAATCTGTTTTACCATGACTTCTGAGTATGAAAAGGCAAGTGAAATTTATAGAAAAGCGATAGTTTTAGATCCGACTAATCATGAATTGATCTGTAATATGGGAATTATCTACTTCAATAAAGGAGAATTGGATTTAGCTAGAAAGTTCTTTAATCAAGCACATGATTTAAATCCTGAAGATGAAATAACTAAGCAGTGGATGGAACATGTAGATAAACAGAGTTCTTAGCATCAGAAAAAAACATTAGTAGATCTGATGGTTAGAAATCGTTATCCAGAGGCTGTAGAATTCTTGTTTTAATTATATAGAGCTAAAAGTCATAGAATTCTTAGTCATCGGATAAACAGAGTTCNNAGAGTTCTTAGCATCAGAAAAAACATTAGTAGATCGGATGGTTAGAAATCGTTATCTAAATCAAAGATTATAAATTACGCAGTCTCGACGACAGAATCAGGTAGTTTCAACAACGAAATTACAAATTTCTGTTTCATTGCATCTGACCTGCTGCAAAATCGAAGATTTTAGCTAGGGCAAGAAGATTCTTGTCTACGTTGCGTTTGACTTACGACGGAATCAGAGATTCCTGTTAAGTCATAAAGAGTTCTTAGCATCGTGTAGAATTTTTATCAATCTAATTATTGAAAGTATTGAAGTTTTGTTGTAAACTGATAATGTATTCAACAATTTGTTGAATTGTTGTGAAAAAATTATAAATTTTGTGGAAGGAGTAAAAAAGTGATTAAAAATTTAACGGATTTATTGAATGAAGCAAAAAATCAAAAGAAGATGAAATTGGCTGTCGCGGCAGCTCAAGATTCCGATGTTTTATCTGCAGTTGTGGATGCGGCTAACGATGGAATTGTTGATCCTATTCTAGTAGGAAATGTTGATGAAATAAAAACAATTGCTAAAGAGCAGAACTTGGAAATAGGAAATTTTAAACTTGTTGAAGCAAATACTTTACAAGATGCGGCAGAAATTTCAGTAAAAATGGTTAACAATGGTGAAGCGGATTTTTTGATGAAAGGTTTGATTGATACAGCAGTACTATTAAAAGCTGTGTTAAACAAAGAGTATGGGCTAAGAACGGATTCTCAATTAAGCCATGTAATGCTCTATTCTAGTGAAAATTATCACAAGTTCTTATTTTTGACTGACGGTGGTATGAACATTGCACCTACGTTAGAGGAAAAAGTTAAAATTACAAAGAATGCTATTGATGTAGTAAAGGCTTTTGGAATAGAAACAGTAAAAGTTGCTGCTTTGGCTGCAAAAGAAAAAGTTAATCCTAAAATGCCGGTAACTGTTGAAGCGCGTGAACTACAGAACATGTGTGAAGCTGGAGAATTTGGCGAAGGTGTAATAGTTGAAGGACCTTTGGCATTTGATTTAGCGGTTTCTAAAAAAGCTGCAGAAGTGAAAAAATTTGAAAGTAAAATTTCAGGAGATGTAGATGTTTTGCTTGTTCCAAACATAGAGGTTGGAAATGGAATTGGTAAAGCGTTGACATATATTGCAAAGGCAGATTCTGCTGGAATTATTATGGG
>LGOV01029160.1_pt2 | contig 12790 bp, 11 predicted proteins | sample 469881 | NCBI WGS metagenome assembly LGOV01 (sample SAMN03857199, study PRJNA290197) | marine sediment metagenome | biome: marine cold seep biome; feature: cold seep; material: marine sediment; isolation source: sample #5579, elevator 3A push core 41 containing 12 cm of sediment... ...
TATCTTCGTGCGTTTCTGATAAGATTAAATAACCATATCGTCTAAAAGAAAGCATGGTATTGTTAATGTCATGTGGGCTTAATTTTAACGTTATTGTAGCAGTTTCATCTTCAATTTTTGAAACAAAAGCTCCAAATAGAGTGGCATTATTTGTTTCAACAATTTGTGAGATTTCACTGAATGAATAATCATTGATCCCTTTTGATATGGTTAAAATTACACCTTCTTCATGTAAAAATGGAGTACCATTAAAAATAGTTATAAAGTCATTTAGTTCATAATAACCCACATATTTTTTTTGCATGTTTAAAACCGGTAATAAATTACAATTATTATTAGCAAATGTTTGAAGCACTTCAAACCAGCTTACATTTTCTAAAACATAAAGAGGTTTTAAATATTTTCTTAATTCTTCAATTTTTTGATCGGTTNNTAATTCTTCAATTTTCCGATCGGTTTTTCCGATAAATTCTATATCATTTCTAGCAATACTACCACAAAATATATTTTTATTAATTACAGGTAAATGTGTGAAGGTAACCTGTTCAAAAAGCAATTTAACTTTTTTAACATTGTCGGTTAAACGAATAGGTTTAATATCCTTTGATATGTAATCTAATGCTTGCATTATAAACTATGTACAAAATAACTAAAAATAATATTGAAATAGGTTAATTTTGCAGATAATTAATATATATGATTTTTCTTTATTTATAGAACTATGACAAAATTAAGCGTTAATATTAATAAAATTGCGACTTTACGCAATGCCAGAGGAGGTGATTACCCTAATGTGGTACAATCTGCAATTGATTTACAGGAATTTGGAGCACAAGGAATAACAGTGCATCCTCGCCCGGATGAACGCCATATCAGATATCAGGATGTTTATGATCTTAAACCGGTTATCACTACCGAATTCAATATTGAAGGTAATCCAATACCAAAATTTATTGATCTGGTATTAAAAATCAAACCAACACAAGTTACCTTAGTGCCTGATGCTGTTGATGCAATTACATCAAATGCAGGGTGGGATACGGTTACAAATCAAGGGTTTTTAAAAGAAGTTGTTGCTGAGTTTAAAAGAAATAATATAAGAACTTCCATTTTTATGGGAACTGATCTGAAATTGATTGAAGCAGCTGCAAAAACTGGAACTGATAGAATTGAATTATATACCGAATCTTATGCTGTTGATTTTTCTAATGGAAACAAAAAAGGTATCAAACCATTTATTGCAGCCGCAATTAAAGCTAATGATCTGGGAATGGGATTAAATGCTGGCCATGATTTAAATTTAGAAAACATTCAATATTTTTCTAGTAAAATACCTAATTTGTTAGAGGTTTCTATAGGTCATGCATTAATTGCTGAGGCTTTATATTTTGGCTTGCAAAACGTTGTTAGTATGTATTTGCAAAAGTTAAAATAATGCAATTGTTACACTCAATTATATTAGGTTCTGGAGAACCGCTATTGATCTTACATGGTTTTTTTGGTATGGGTGATAATTGGAAAACGTTAGCCAATAAGTTTTCCAGCGACTTCCAAGTGCATATAATTGATCATAGAAATCATGGGAGAAGTTTCCATAGTGATGATTTTTCTTATGAGCTGATGGTTGAAGACCTGCTTTATTATATTTCATATTATAAGTTGTCTAAGGTAAATATTATGGGTCATTCAATGGGCGGTAAAGTTGGAATGTTATTTGCCGTGGAGTTTTCTGAAAAAGTTAATAAATTAATAGTTGTTGATATTGCACCAAAATTTTATCCGCTCCACCATCAATTTATCTTTAAAGCACTTCATTCAGTAGATTTTTCTATAATTAAATCGAGAAATGAGATAGATGAAATTTTAAAAAACNNCCATATTTCTGAATCCAGGATCAGACAATTTTTACTTAAAAATGTTTATCGTAAAACAAAGGATGATTTTGCATTTCGAATAAACCTTCAAAGTCTAACTGATAATGTTGAAGAAGTTGGAGAAGCTCTACCACCATTCACGCAATTTGAAGGAAAGACATTATTTTTAAGAGGGGAGATTTCAGATTATATTTTAGAAGAAGATAAAGTACTGATTAAGAATCATTTTCCGAATTCTTATGTTGAAACAATAACGAACGCAGGACATTGGTTACACGCTGAAAACCCGAAGGATTTTTATAACATAATTATAATATTTTTAAAAAAATGATTAATTTGGCTCATTATAAACTTTAAAGACTAAATTTTATGCAATTTATTTTAAAAATTTTATTGACAGCGATTGCTGTTCTTGTTATTGAGTATATTTTACCTGGAGTAACTGTAGACACTTATGTTACAGCGATATGGGTTGCTGTTATTCTTGGTCTTCTTTATGCAATTCTAAAACCAATTTTGGTTGTTTTAACGCTGCCCGTTACTATTTTAACATTAGGATTATTTTTATTTGTTATAAATGCATTGATCGTACTTTTGGCAGATAAATTAATTGATGGATTTGAAGTATCAGGTTTTTGGGCTGCCCTTCTTTTCAGTATTTTATTATCAATAGTGCAATCAATTTTATACAAAGTAATCGATAAAAAATAAGTTTAAATTCATATTTTATATAGCTAAAATGGCTTTTCTTAAGAAAAAAGAAAAGCCATTTTTGTTTTTTACTCCAATTTTATTAAAATTTAACACATCATTAACCTCTGTTTGAAGTGTTTTGAAATAAACATTGTTGATATGTGTTTTAAATTTATTAATTTTGCAGCTTCAAAATTTGAAAAGTAAAATATATCAGTAAAATGAACATAACGAAAGAAAAAATTGACGAACTGAATTCAATTGTAAGAATTGATATCAAAAACGAAGATTACCAAAAGAAAGTTGATAGTGTTTTAAGCGATTATCGTAAAAAGGCCAATATACCCGGATTTAGAAAAGGTCATGTACCCATGAGCTTGGTAAAAAAACAGTATGGTAAATCAGTGATCATTGAAGAAGTGAATAAACTGTTGCAAGACACATTAAGTAAATATTTGGTTGAGGAGAAGTTAGATGTCTTAGGTAATCCTTTACCAAAACAACAAGATAATTTTACATGGGATTCAGATGATTTTTCTTTTGAATTTGAGTTGGGACTTGCTCCTAATTTTGAAATAAATCTAAAGCCTAAAAAAGCAATTACAGAGTACAAAATTATTGCTGATGATAAAATGATCGATGATCAAATTGTGAATATTCAAGAACAGTACGGCAAATTAATTACACAAGAAACAATTATTGAAAATTCAAATATTACCGGAACCCTTGTAAATGAAGAAAAAGAAATTGATAAAAAGTCGACTTTCAAATTAGATAAGATCAAAGGTAAAGTCAATCAAAAAAAATTAATCGGTAAAAAAGTTGGTGATGTTATTTCTTTAAAAACTAAAGGATTATTTGTTGATGATCATACGTTAATGAATGTATTGGGAGTTTCACATGATGAAGTACACGGATTGGATATTCCATTAACTTTTACGATTGAGGAAATTACTGAAACAGAATTATCTGAAATTAATCAAGAATTATTTGATAAAATTTTTGGTGAAGGTATTGTAAAGAATGAAGGTGAATTCAGATCAAAACTAAAGGAAGATGCCGAAAAACAATTTAAACAACAATCTGATCAACATTTGTTAAATGCTGTAACTGAAAGTTTAATTGAAAACACAAAGTTTGATCTTCCGGCTGAGTTTCTACAAAAATGGTTAGCTGTTGCCGGGGAAAAACCTTTGACTTCAGAACAAGCTGTTGAAGAATATAAAAATTCAGAAAAAGGATTGCGTTATCAATTGATCGAGAATAAATTAAGTAAAGACAATGATCTTAATGTTTCTTATGAAGACCTAAAAGAATTCTCCAAGAAATTTATTAGAGAACAGATGGCTCAATTTGGAAATTCTAATCCTGAAGAAAAAGAATTAGATGAAATTGCAAATAGAGTTCTGGCCAATCAGGAAGAAGCAAAGCGTTTATCAGATCAATTAATGAGTGAAAAGTTATTAAATTTCTTTAAAGAAAATGTAAATCTAAAATCTAAAGAGATCACTTATGAGAACTTTATTAAAGAAGTTTATAAATAAAAAGATACTTTTAAATGAGTAAACTTTTTTAAAGATGGTAAACAATACCTTACAGACAAAATATTCTGTGAGGTATTTTTATAAGAGTACCATTTGTTCAAATTCACAAATTTTAAATTTAGTTTACTAATTTTAAGTATATTTACCCTCAAATTACTATAAAAATACATTTATGAATTACGGAAAAGAATTTAAAAAATTTGCTGTTAAAGATCAGGGCTTTAATAGTATGTATATTGATAAGATCGTTAGTAGTGTAACACCCTATATTATTGAAGAACGTCAGTTAAACGTAGCACAAATGGATGTGTTTTCGCGTTTGATGATGGATAGAATCATTTTTTTAGGCACTGCAATTGATGATCATGTAGCGAATATCATACAGGCACAGTTGTTATTTTTATCAAGTGTAGATTCTTCAAAGGATATATCGATTTATATGAATACGCCTGGAGGTAGTGTGTATGCAGGTTTGGGTATTTATGATACCATGCAATTCATCAAACCTGATGTCGCTACGATTTGTACAGGAATGGCCGCTTCTATGGGTGCTGTTTTAATGTCAGCCGGAAGCAAGGGAAAACGATCTGCTTTACCACATTCGCGAATTATGATTCATCAACCTATGGGTGGAGCACAAGGACAGGCTAGTGATATTGAGATTACAGCGCGTGAGATATTAAAATTAAAAGATGAACTCTACCAAATAATATCAAAACACACCGGTCAAAGTATGAAAAAAGTAACTGCAGATTCAGACAGAGATTATTGGATGAAAGCAGAAGAAGCTAAAAAATATGGGATGATTGATGAAATTTTAAAGCCTTCCTAAGTTTAAAGAAATGTCAAAGAAAGATAATATACAATGCTCATTTTGTGGGCGTGATAAAGGAGAAACAGATGTTCTTATTGCAGGTTTAGACGCACATATTTGTGATCGTTGTATAGAACAAGCACACCAAATAGTATTGGAAGAATCTTCGGAAAAAAGATTGGCACAAGGTCAAACGTTTGATTTTGATATTAGAAAGCCCAAAGAAATCAAAGAATTTCTAGATCAATATATGATTGGTCAAACAGCAACTAAAAGAGCCATGGCTGTAGCAGTTTACAATCATTATAAAAGATTATTACAAGATGTTAAGGATGAAAATGAAGTTGAAATTGAAAAATCAAATATCATTTTAGTGGGTGAAACAGGAACAGGAAAAAGCCTTTTGGCTAAATACATACACAGCATAAGTACTCGAAGCAAACAACCTTTTGTGTGCATAAATATGGCAAGTATAAACCCTACACTCATAGAATCTGAGCTTTTCGGATTTATAAAGGGTTCATTCACTGGTGCAAATAACGACGGGAAGAAGGGACTTTTTGAAATGGCCAACGGTGGAACCTTGTTTCTTGATGAAATAGGAGAACTACCTATGGACCTTCAGGCCAAATTTCTTCATGTTATACAAGAAAAAGAGTTTACTCCCATAGGAAGTGTAACTCCAGTAAAACTGGATATTAGAATAATATGTGCTACAAACTGCGATCTGAAACAAATGATAGCAGTGCACAAGTTCAGGGAAGATTTGTATCACAGACTTAATGTATTCGAACTTAATATTCCACCTTTAAGAGAACGAATCCAGGACATTTTCATGCTGACCTCTCACTTTCTCAATATTTTCAACAAGAAATATTCTAGAAATTGTAGTTTCTCAGATAAAGCCATGGACCTTCTTCTGAAATACAACTGGAAGGGAAACATAAGAGAGCTATCAAATATTATAGAAAGAAGTATCCTAACTTCTGAAGAAGATAAGATGATCGCTACAAATCTTCCTCCTAGATTCTTCACTCTGGACAATATTTCATCCCATAAAACGGATCAAAGTCTATCAGATGCCCTTGAAGATGTGAAAAAAGATATGATAATGAATGCATATAAAGAACATAAAACCACAAGAAAAATTGCCGAAGTTCTTGATATAAGTCAATCTCAGGCATGTAGACTTATTCGTCAATATGTGGATAACGAATAATCAAATACACCAGTAAATATTAAAGCTTCCCATATATCATCGTGATATATTCGGAAGCTTTTTAATTAACAGAAAATTTCATCATTATATTTTTTTGATTTTCTTGCAATTGTCGCCTGACTAACTTCAAGAATTTTCGCTGCCTTGTAAGTACTTTTAACTCTATTCATGACTTTTGTAATCAACTCTCGTTCCACTATATACTTGGCATCTTTGAGAGGCATTATTTTATTTATTGTTATTTCTGCGTTGTCATCCTCAAAATTTCTATTTATAATATTCTTGATTACCGAATGCTTGGCATTGGAAACTACTAATAAATTTTCAAGTATTGTTTTCTTAAAAACACCATTTATTCTATTTGCCGAATCCCGAACTACAATAAATTTACATTCCGTATCCCTATTATTAAAACCATTATCCAGCAAGCAATAGTCTTTTGAACCAAATTGAAAAACACTCTTTTTTACATCTATTTTTTTTAGCATAAGCTCAAACAATATATCTTTATCAACAAGTAGAATACTGTCATCTTTATCAACCTTAGCAATGATAATATCTATATTATTTTCAAATATACCCGTTGCATCATTAATTGAAATATCATGAAAAATTTCAACTACAGTATTCATGCAATAATCTATCATTGATTTAATCTCATTTATTGATATTTCATTTTTACATTTATATTTCATTAAATCATTCCTCATCAAATATTTGCCATGACATAAGTTTAATTAAACTTAAACTCCGCACTTTGAAAAATACCTAGGGTCATTTTTAAGTGCGAAGTTTAAGTCATGTTAGTTATTTATATTAGTTATTTACGCTTGTTATTGCTACCTCTTCATCTAACTCTTCTATTCCTGTTTTCTTTATTATATCTGCCCTTGTCATATTGCCGAAATCAGCAAACAGTTCTCTAAGGAATCCGTGATAGATTATTACAAGAATAACTACAAGGGGCAGTCCGGTCGAAAGAACTATGGATTTTATTGTATTTATATCTGTTCCTATAAATGATATAGCTATAGGAAGAGCTACAAGTACAAGACACCATATAAGCTTCAAGAATGGATTTGGCTCATCAGTAGCCTTAAGTTTCTTAGACACTGTAGACGATAAAGTAAATGAAGCTGCATCAAGAGTTGTAGCAAGGAACAATACTATAACAAAGAGATAAACAACCATAACTATCTTTGAAAGAGGAAGAGAATTTAATGTAGCAGTTGCAATATTTTCCCCTTGTCCAGTTGCCAACATGTTTGGTATGTCAATTATTCCCTTGATTCTAAGCGATTGCTGATATCCTCCGATTACTCCGAAGAATAAGAATAATCCTAAAGGACCACTTATTAGCATGTTTGCAATAACTTCCTTGATTTTTCTTCCCTTTGAAATCTTTGCTACAAAAAGACCTGTAAATGGTCCAAATGTAAGCCAGTAAACAAGATAGAAAGCCGTCCATCCCTGAGGATATCCAGTTCTTGCTACTGGGTCTGTCCATAGACTCATTCTTAAATATTCCTGTGCCAATATTCCTGTTGAGTTTACCATTGAATCAATAATATATTGAGTAGGTCCAACAATGAAAATAAATCCAAGAAGCATCATGCAAAGATAAACATTTGAGTCGCTTATCCTTCTCATTCCTTTTTCAATTCCAACAAATGAACTGGCAGAATAAAGAAGTGCAACACCAAGAAGTACCATTGTTGTCAATGTAAAGCTCTGATTTATTCCAATAAGGTCTGCTAGAGTTGCTGAAATAGTTGATGCTGAAGTACCTGCAGTTATACTTATGGATCCAACTGCTGCAAATATAAATAAGAAGTCTACTACTTTTCCAAACACTCCTCTAACTGCCTTTTCACCAAGAGAATATTTACAAAGAACAGAGAATTTAAGCTCGCTGTCTCCCTTAATATAATAATGATAGGCAAATGGAAGTACAAACACACAGAGCAGTGCCCAAGCTGAAGGACCCCAGTCAAAGAATGTATATGCCATTGAAAGTTCATAGTTTACTGCCTCGCTTACTGCCACTCCGTTAAGTTGAGGAGCCGCATTGAAATGGTATCCCCACTCAAGAAAAGCCCAGTAAACTGTTCCAGCGCCGTTACCGCAGAAGAACATCATTGCTACCCAACTTAATGTAGAGTATTGAGGTTTTTCTTTACCAAGACGAATATCTCCATATTTTGACAGGGCAAGTATTACCAAAAATCCTAATACGAAAACTGTAAATAATTGCATTGTTGAACCAAAGGTGTTAGTAAGCATGCTAAGAACCGAATTTGCTGCAATCTTTCCCTGTTCAGGATACATAGTGAGATATCCTACAATCGAAATAATAAGTAGTACGCTTATACTCATAAGTAAAACTTCATATCTTTCAAAAAGATTAGAATTTTTATTATTTTTATTACTTTTATTCATTAATAATTCCTCCTATTATCATTCCATACCTGACATAAACATATCATGTCAGGTAATGGAATGTAAATTCTTATATTAAATAACTTCTTTGCTGTATAACTCTTTGATTTTAGCGTCACTGTATCCTATACTTTTCAATATAGCGTCTGTATCCTGACCAAGAAGAGGTGCTCCATGTTCAAGAACTGCTGGAGTTTTGCTAAGTTTCATAGGATTTCCTATTGCAAGGTGTTCTCCTACTCCTGGATCACCAAGTTCCAACATCATGTCTCTAGCCTTAATCTGAGGATGTTCCATTACTTCTGGTATATCGAATACTGGTGCATTAGGCACTTTAGCTGCTACAAATACATCTGCTAACTCGCTTCTTGTTCTTTTTGCAAAGAAATCTGAAACTATTTCAGTAAAAGGTTCGTAGTTTGTACATCTTATTTCATTTTCTACGAATCTTGGATCTTCAATAAGTTCAGGCATGTTTATAGCGTGGCAGAATTTTGGATATCCTGAATCACTTGCTATACCTGCTGAGAAATATCCATCCTTACATTTGTATACATCATAAGGTACAAGTGTTGCTGGATCTGCATTTCCTGTTCTAGTACTAGTTTCTCCAAGAACAGTCTCAAAAAGTATTGGACTTTCAAGGATAGAGAATATTGCATCATACATTGCAACATCAAGCTGCTGTCCTTTTCCTGTATTAAGCTTGTGAAAATATGCCATTGTTATTGCTGTTGCCATATGAAGACCTGTAAAGTTGTCTCCTATTGCAGGACCAACCTTTGTTGGAATTCCATCAGGATCTCCAGTCATTTCCATGATTCCAGTCATTGCCTGAACAACGTTATCATATGCTGCAAGGTGGCTCAATGGACCTGTTTGTCCAAATCCTGATATGGAAGCATAGATTATTTCCGGATTCACTTTTTTCATGTCTTCATATCCAAGACCAAATTTATCAAGAGTACCTACCTTGAAGTTTTGTACAATTATATCTGCATCCTTAACAAGGTCAAGTATTACTTTTCTTCCCTCATCATCTGCTATATCAAGGGAAACTCCCTTTTTATTTCTGTTTATAGCAGCATAGTATCCACTGTTTCCATCTACTATTGGAGTCCATTCACGTGACTGATCTCCAGATCCTCTTCTTTCAATTTTTATTACTTCAGCACCGAAGTCAGCAAGCTGCATAGTGCAAAAAGGACCACTGTATGCCTGTGTGAAATCTATTACTTTAACGCCTTCTAATACTTTCATGGTTTCTCTCCTTCCTTTATATTTATGATATTTCTATAATTTTGTTTTCCTGAAGTCCCTTAATCTGGTCTGCAGAATATCCCATCTTGTTCAAGTAAAGCTCAGTATGCTCTCCTAGTAAAGGTGATCCCGTAGTAATTTTTCCTGGTGTTTCTCCCATTTTTATTACTAAACCTGGTACCTTTATTTTTCCAAGAGCTTTGTCTTCAACTTCTACAAGCATATCTCTTGCTGCAACATGTTCAGTTCCCATTGCTTCCTTAACTGTATAAACAGCTCCGCAAGCAAGTCTTACTTCTCTCAACTTGTCTTCAATGTCGAATTTTGACATTTTCTTTGTTACTGCCTCAAGAGCTTCCTTAAGTCCAGACTCGTAGTTGTCCCCTCTTTTTTCATTGTTAATATATCTAGGATCATTTGCAAGTTCTTCAACACCCAACGCCGTACAGAATTTCTGCCATTGTCTGTCTGTAGAAATACCAACTGCAACATATCCGTCATTTGTTTCTAGTGCATCATATGGTGATATTGAAGGATAAGAATTTCCAACTCTTGGTGGAACGCTTCCTCTTAAACACTTGGTCATTGGTGCAGCTTCAAGTATTGAGAACAATGAGTCAAGTATTGCAACGTCTATCATCTGTCCTTCACCTGTTTTCTTTCTATGTACCAATGCAAGGTTTATTGCCATTGCAAGGTATGTTCCACTGAACTGGTCTCCCATTGCTGCTCCAACTTTTGTAGGCGCTCCATCTGGAAATCCTGTTCTATCCATAAGTCCACTCATTGCTTGAAGTTGAAGGTCAAGTCCTATTACTTCCTTAAAAGGTCCTGTCTGTCCAAAACCATTCAATGCAGCATATATTAATGTAGGATTAATTTTCTTTAATTCTTCATAATCAAGACCCAGTCTTTTCATACTTCCAAATTTAAAGTTTTCACATACAACATCTGCTTCTGCTACTAGCTTTTTAATTATTTCTTTTCCCTCATCTGTTGAAGCATTCAAACTTATGCTTTTCTTTCCTCTGTTAAGGTATGCATAATATGCACTGTTGCCTTCCTTGAACGGTGCCCAATATCTTGCCAGGTCACCAACACCTGCTCTTTCAATCTTAACAACTTCAGCACCAAAGTCTGCCAATATCATTGTAGCCAAACTTCCTGCGTGAGCTTGAGTAAAATCTAATACTTTAATTCCTTCTAACGGTCTCATACATTGTACTCCTTTCAAAACAATTCATAGTTTTTATATGTTTTAACCCCTTTTGTTGAGTTCAATTATATCATTGCAATTCCCGTGCCAAACTTTTTAAATGGATGAAACCGAGTAATGTCAACGTTTTTAATTTCCACAAAGTTAACCCTACCTACTTTGAGTCCGATAATACTCATCCTCATTATCAAAAAACCCACAACACCGTTGAATCAACGCTATTAAAGATTTAACAATCATCGAACCGCTGACGACTCATCGATTCACCAGCGGTTCAAACGTTTTCCTAGGCAACAAAAATAAACAAAACCCGAAAGATAAAATCTTCTGAGTCTATTATTTACATTATATTTTTATGTACCTTATTAAAAATTACTGCAACATATCCAATATATATTGCCCCTTTAATGAATTAATACTATTATATAAATATGGAGTATCATCTATGACGACAAAATCAAAACATCAAACCAAAATCATGGAGGCATAATTTGAAAAAGATACTTACAATTATACTAATTATTGCAATACTTCTTGTTCCTCTCTTTATCGAGGTTGACATTCTCACTCTCGAACATTATCAAACAGGCAATACAGTTCTGTTTTTCACTATAGAACCAGGAGATGAGTTTACCATGAAATGGATTCATTCAGTTGAACTGACCCCCTGGGAAGAAATATTCAGAATAGATGATGAATACAATATGGTTTTAGACAGGACAAAGTTTCAGAATTTCGGAGCAGGAGTTCCAGATGCCACAGGCACCGAGGTTTATATTGAAGATGGATATATTACCTACGGAGGAATAAACCAGGTAATGCCCCTTCTTCCCTATGGTATTTCAGCCTTTGCCAAGCACATATTTATCTTCAAGGACAGGGAATACAACCTATATGAACTGGTTCCCGACGGAGACAGGATTAACATATTTACTGAGAGCATAAATGGCTACGGACTGATTTCAAGGTTTATATGCAACAGATGATAATCAAAACAGCCCTGAAGATGATTCTTCAGGGCTGTCTTTATGGGGGGAGATATGAAATTTAAGCTTCTACAAGTTTTCCCTTTGTCATTTTCTGTGCTGTCACAACTCCAAGGAATATCAGAAGTCCAATTATATCTGTAGGTACTCCAGGTATCATGAGAAGAATTGCCGAAGCAAAGAGTCCAATTCTGTAAAGTGCTGAAAGTCTATCAAGCATGTATCCTTCAACTGCAGCTCCAAGTGATATTACACCTATTATTGCAGTCGCTGCCGCTATTACTATTGTTAAAGGAGATGCATCTATCATCAAAAGTGCCGGTGAAAATGCAAATATATAAGGTACTACGAATCCTGCCGATGCAAGTTTGACTGCCTGAATTCCTGTTTTTGCCGGGTTTCCTCCTGCTATTCCCGCACCTGCAAAGGCTGCCAGTGCTACTGGTGGAGTAAGGTTTGCAAGCATTCCAAAGTAGAATACAAACATATGCGATACAAGTGGTGGTACTCCCATTTTAGCAAGGGCAGGTGCCGCCATTGTTGCTGTAATAATATATGCCGGTATTGATGGAAGTCCCATTCCCAGTACTATGCAAGCTATCATTGTGAAGAACAATGTCAGGAATAATACTCCATTTCCAAGGAATAATATTGCTCCTGCAAGCTTAAGTCCAAATCCTGTCAATGTTGCAACACCGATTATTAAACCTACTACTGCACAAGACATTGCAACTCCAAGAGCCGT
>LGOV01042381.1_pt1 | contig 12754 bp, 11 predicted proteins | sample 469881 | NCBI WGS metagenome assembly LGOV01 (sample SAMN03857199, study PRJNA290197) | marine sediment metagenome | biome: marine cold seep biome; feature: cold seep; material: marine sediment; isolation source: sample #5579, elevator 3A push core 41 containing 12 cm of sediment... ...
CGTTAATTGTTGTTTGGGATCAATATTTTGGATCAGTTTATTTACCAGTTTAATTAATGCTTTAGAATGAGCTAAATTTGGATTACCTATATACCTGTCTATAGTTCTCTTTATAATAATAAGCTGTTCCTCATTATACTTTCTAACTTCGGGATAAGATATTTCATAATTTTCAATATTCTCTCCTATCGATATTAAATTTTCGAGCTTTAACAGCCTAGATGGTTTAATTCTTATCACCGTTGTTCCAGCCACGATATCTCCCAATCTTTGGTGGTTTTTTGTGATTTTTATCATTACCGTTGCTAAAATACCTAACGATAGAATGTAATCAGCCGGAGAAAAAATCCATCTGACTATATAATCCATCACTTCCGGCTCACTTCCATCAATACGCATTACCTTAATACCTAGAGCCTTCTTTCCAAGAGTCTGTCCATTATTAAACAACTCAAAAATTAATGTATAGAATAATATTATTGGTAAAAAGAAAATATAATATGCACTAACCATATTTCCGCTAATTAATGTTACTCCAAAATAAATAACTAATGCAGTTATACTCATTACTATTAAATCTACAATATAAGATGCTATACGCTGAAAAATTTCTGCGAATTCATATTTTATTGTAACATTCTGGGTTGTAAGTACTTCTACATATCCTTGTTTCATAATTTAAAATGGCTTTAAAATAAATTACAATTATATAAATATGTTTTGATATATTCGACAAAATATGCCCAATTTTATCTTTGAGACAATTTAATGAAAGAATCAAAATTTATTAAAAAAAATTACAAAGAATGGCAGGATTTTGAAGACCTGGTTAAAAAGAAACACGTAGAACCCGAAAAACTCAGTTTTCTTTTTTTAAAATTAACAGACGATTTATCATATGCCAGAACACACTATCCAAACCGATTAGTACGCCAGTACCTTAATCAACTTGGACAGGGAGTGTTTTATAAAATATATAAAAACCGAAAGGTTGATATAGAAAAAATAAAGGAATTTTGGACAAATGAGCTGTACTCTCATATATGGCACAGCCGAAAAGAACTTATTTTCACACTTATATTCTTTTTATTTTCGGTGGCAATAGGTGTTGTTTCATCTATTTATGAGCCTGAATTTGTTCGCGTAATTTTGGGTGATGATTATGTAAACTCTACTCTTTCGAATATAGAAAGAGGAGACCCTATGGCTATTTATAAAAAGAGTAATGCAGTAGACATGTTTCTAGGTATTACAATTAACAACGTTATGGTTTCTGTTTATACATTTTTAGCAGGTTCTTTGGCTATTGTAGGTTCTTTATACTTTATGTTTGTCAATGGAATTATGCTCGGGTCATTTCAGTATTTCTTTATCGAAAAGGACCTGTTTTTAGAATCGTTTCTAACAATATGGCAACATGGAACACTCGAAATATCAAGTATAGTTATTGCAGGTGCTTCAGGAGTTGTAATGGGTAAAGGTATATTATTCCCTGGTACATATTCTAGAGGGCAATCATTTAAGATATCTGCAAAAAGAGGGCTAAACCTCCTAATTGGAGTAATACCTATTTTGATTATTGCTGGATTTATTGAGGGCTTTTTTACAAGATATACGAATGCTCCAGATATTATCAGGGTAATTAGCATTATGTCATCCATGTCGGTAATAATATATATGTTTATATATCGTCCTTACACCATGAATAAACAAGGACTTATTAAAGAGATAAAATTTGAGGAAAATCTTGATAAAACTGATAAAGACATTGAGCTTTTGAAAGTAAAAAGTGTTTTTGAAGTATTTAACGACAGTATTATTTTCATTAAGAATAATTTCAGATCTTTATTTTTACCCATAGTATTACTAACTATAACATACTCTGTATTTGTTGGATCCTATTTTTATATAAAAGAAGGTTCATGGATAGTTATCTATAATGGACCATTAGATCATTTGCTTTCAGTGATGAATTTCGAGGGAGCAAATTTTCATGCATATCTAATACATTTTATAATTCTACCATTTATTGTTTACCGTTCTTTATTGGTCATAAATACTAAATTGAATAAGAATTCCAATAATCGATTCTCTTATGTTCGCGTAATATATTCGTTTCTGATTATATTAATAATTCTTTCGTTACTAACAATACAAAATGCCTGGAGTATACTTGCTACTATTTTGGTACTACAATGGCCTCTATATTTTCTGGCAGTTGCTTTTTTGGAGAATCTGTCTTTAGGTAAATCATATAATCGGGTTTTCAACATATTAAATGGTAATAATATAGACCTATTAGCTATAAACGTAATTGTATTCATTGCCTATTCCGTAATATCACTATTAATAGAAACTCCATTCTTTAATTTTGGATCTGAAATATTTTCAATGAGTTTAGTTTCCAGTGATGAATTATCAATGACTATTACTGCCGTATTACTATTTGTATTTGGATGGATTACAATTTTTTCAGGTTTTATTATATTATTTGTATCATTTTCCATAATGCATTTCAATAATATTGAACGAAACGAAGCAATAAGCCTTAACAAAGAGATTGATGCACTATTTAAAGATTAAGTATATGATATTATTCATATTATTTCTGAATCATTCATTGGGAGTTTCTCAGGGAGGAAACTATAATGTAGTAGAAGAAACCAGTATAAAGAAAGCCAGAGTTGATATAGAAAAATGGAGGAATCTAAGTAATAATTTAAAATTTATCGAAAAAGAGAAACCCAAAGACTTTAAAATAGGAGACTTAACTATGCCTAACTGGATTTCAGTTATGATGGGTGGATTGATGTATCTGATAATAGGACTTGTAATTTTTTTATTGATTTATATACTAATACTGATTCTTAAAGGAGAAGGTTGGGAATCTCCATTATCACTTAAACGAGATAGAATTGTAAAAAGGGTTTATACAATTGAGGATTTATCTCATGATACACCACTGACTGAGTTAAATAAGGCTCTGGATAATTCTCTAAACAATGGAAACAATAAAGAGCTTCTACGAATACAGTATTTAATAACTATAAGGAACCTGATTAATTCGAGACTGATAAAATGGAGAAAAAACAAAACTAATTATGATTACATAAATGAGTTAGCTCCTGGGGTACTTAGGAATAACTTTACAGGTTTAACTATCGATTATGAACGTGTTTGGTACGGAGGTAGAGATATTAACGTTGATAATAAACAAAACAATATTGATAGATATAGTAGAACTCTTCATTTAATTAAAACTCTCAACGTATCATGAACAGAAGATTTACTATAATAGGAGGTTTAATTTTACTTCTGCTCACTTTCTTATACTGGAATTACAATCAGTTGCAAAAAAAAGACTGGTCTGTTAATTATTATCTTAATTGGAATTCAGCATATTCTGTTTCATTATTTTATAATATGTTGGAAGACGATGTATTTGAGGATTTCGAGTTTATGGAGCAGGAAGATGATTTTATAACAGACATATCCGAATGGAATAACATCCCAGCAAACTACATCTTTATTGGTAGAAATAACTACATGCCTACATCCTATGTAGATAGCTTGCATAAATATATTTCGTCGGGTCATAACGCAATGATAATATGCGAAGAGTTTACTAATGGAAGGTACCTATTATCCGGATTGGATTATTCACTAATTCAGGATGTACTTTCATTGCAAATAATGGATTCTACACAATTTTATGTTGACGATTTGTATGAACAAAGAAAGGATAACAAAATATACTCCGAATATACAGATTCGATTGTAAATGTATATTTAAAAGAAGCCATAGAAAAGAGTCCATTTAGTTTTACTGCTAAATATGTCAATTTTTCGAGAATGGGGAACTCATTAGACAATTTGGAATTGGCGTACCAATATAAACTTTTGGGCTATGAAAAAGATTCTCTAAAAATGGAGACTCCATACTTTATTCAGTTTAATATAGGAGAAGGAAAGCTGTTTTTACATACTAACCCCCTACTCTTTACTAATTATTTTCTAAAGACTGAAAGAGGTCTTGAATATGTTAGTCATGCAATGTCGTATCTAGATAATGGATCTTTATATTTTGATGAAAGAAGCATTAAGCCTTATAACTCCGGGTCAGAAAATGTATTTACAAACAAAACCCAACTCGAATTTATTTTGGAAAATAAAGAATTGAAATGGGCTTGGTATCTAATAATTATTATTGGGGTTATATATATAATATTTAATTCAAAAAGAGAACAAAGGCTAATTCCGTACATCGCACCATTAAAAAATACATCAATCGATTTTGCTGAAACAATAGGACGATTATTTTACTATCAAAAAGATCATAAATTTCTAGCAGATAGAAAGATGAAGCTTTTCTTAAAAAGTTTAAGACTAAAATACAGAATACCATTCACAAGTACTGGGAAAGAATTTAGACAAAGCTTACATACTAAAACGGAAGTAAATCTAGCTATTATCAATTCACTATTCGATAGATATGAATTCATTATTGCAAGAAGAGATAATATTACAGAAGAAGAATTAAATGATTTCTTTTCAAAAATTAAACGTTTGAATATTGAAATCAACAAAATGAAAAACAGAAGATTAGAAACAAAATCATAAAAATTGAAAACAAAATGGAAGGAAAAGTTGAATTCAGCAACGAAATAGAAGGAAATCATATTCCTTCTGAGCAAGAAAATAACGATGAGCAAAATAATATTATAGACGAAGAAGTACAATTTGTTTACAACAGTTCCGTAAAAATTAAAGATGAAATATCTAAAGTAATTATAGGACAGGTAGAAATTATAGATTTATTACTTTCAGCGTTGTATTCGGATGGTCATGTACTGTTGGAAGGAGTCCCTGGTATTGCCAAAACATTGCTAGCAAAGCTTTTTGCTAAAACTATTTCTGTTGGTTATTCCAGAGTTCAATTTACTCCCGATTTAATGCCTACCGATGTTACTGGAACAATGGTGTTTAACAATACAACTTCTGATTTTAGTTTTAGAAAAGGACCAGTATTTTCTAATTTGGTATTGATTGATGAAATAAATCGCGCCCCTGCAAAAACACAAGCAGCTCTTTTTGAGGTAATGCAGGAAAAACAAATAAGTATCGATGGCACTACATACAAAATGGATGAGCCATATATGATATTAGCTACTCAAAATCCGATAGAACAAGAAGGAACATACAAATTACCAGAAGCTCAACTGGATAGATTTATTTACCGCTTAAAACTTAATTACCCTGAATTAGAGGACGAGATATCTATCTTAAAACGTTTCAAAAATCAGAATGATAAAACGGCTTCTCAGGATATTTCTTCGATAATAAGTCCTGAGGATGTTGCGAAAATCAGAAAAATGGTAAACAATGTTGAAATAAGTGATCAGCTATTGAAATACATAGCAAATATTACCACAAACACTAGAAATAATGGAGATGTTTTTCTTGGGGCATCCCCTAGAGCATCATTGTCGATAATGAATAGTTCGAAAGCAATTGCAGCTATTAGAGGAAGAAATTTTGTTACTCCCGACGATATTAAATATGTAGCCAAGCATGTATTGAATCACCGTATAATTTTAAATTCAGATTTAGAAATAGAAGGAGTAAGCACAGAAGAAGTAATTGAATCTATTTTATCTAAAATAGAAATACCAAGATAATGAGTATCATAATCCGCTTAAAAGAAATAATTAAAAGTATTTACCTCATAAAAAGGTTTTACATAGCCTTTGCAATTGTAATTAACTTCTTCATAATTAGTTTTTTTGTGAAGATACTTTTTCCTTTTGCTCAGTTATTGTTAATTGTATTTATTATTATTTTAATTACTGATATAATATGGCTAAATAATAGAAATATCAAGTTTTCTGTCAAGCGGATTGTACGTAAAAAACTATCTCTGGGACATAATCATAATGCCAAACTCGTTATAGAAAATCAGAGTCCTATAAAATTCAATATTTGGGTGATAGATGAATTACCAAAAGAATTGCAAATTAGAGATTTTGGAGTTAGAGAATTATTTAAGGCATACCAACAAAAAGAGATTACATACAATTTTCGTCCCCTGAAAAGAGGATTGTATTATTTTGGGAAGGTTCATTTGTTTTTAGAGTCTGAAATATCATTTGTTAGAAGAAGATATTCTATTGATTTAGAAGAATCAGTACCTGTATATCCATCATTGGTGGAAATGAAAAATTATGAGCTTTATAATAAAAATAATTATATACAAACTCATGGTATTAAAAAAATTAGAAGAATCGGAAATAGTCATGAATTTGAGCAGATAAAAACTTATGTTCACGGAGATGATTTTCAGAAGATAAATTGGAAAGCATCAGGAAGAGGACAAGGTTTGATGGTTAATCATTTCGAGGATGAAAAAGCGCAACCTGTATATCTACTATTAGATAAAGGTAGGAATATGAAGATGTCTTTTGATGGTTTAAGTTTGTTAGATTACTCTATAAATACAGGTCTAACAGTTGCAAATACAGCAATCAGAAAGAAAGACAGAGCAGGCTTGATAACTTTTTCGGAAAAAGTAAATACAATTATTGGAGCAGGAAATGGAACTGGCCACCTAGAGAGAATACTCAAATCATTGTATAACGAAAAAGAAGGATCTTTTGATGCAAACTATGAAAGCTTATATAAGGTGATTAAGAATAAATTACCTGTTAGAAGTCTATTGTTTCTATTTACAAATTTCGAAAGCAAGAATTCGGCAGAGCAGGTATTACCAATATTTAGACAAATAAATAATCAACATCTTTTAGTCGTAATAATATTTGAAAATACCGAATTGATTAAACTAGGAGAAAAATGGCCATCTAGTACAGAAGAAGAATATGTATTTACTCAGGCCGAACAGCTTGTAAATGATAAGAAGGAAATAGCTGTTAAAATGCAACAATATGGGATTCAAACCGTGTTAACTGCTCCCGAGAGTTTAACTATGGATGTACTAAATAAATATCTGGAGTTGAAGGCCAGAGGTATGATTTAATATTAACCTTAAATAGTTCACTTTATGCTGATGCTAAACAGTGTTTTGTTATGACCCACAGTGTTCCAGCTAAGCTACGTAAAAACTGTTTGGTAGTCAAAATTACGTAGCTTAGCTATTGTTGTGCTTAAAGTTTTTTAAGAATTAAAGGATCTTATTTAGATTTCTTTAGCCNNTTTTCTGCTTTTTTTTCTTTTGGAGTTTTAGCAGCTTCTTTTTTTACGTTTTTTTTTGCGTCTTTACCTTTTCCCATGATATTTTCTTTTAAATGTTTGTTTTTAGTTTTCTATTTTAGAATACTTACCTATTAATTACAATACGAAATTCAATTCTTATAAACCAATTATATAGATGTTCGTTAAGACACCTTGTTTAAACTATGTTTTGACTTAATCTTATTGATACTTAATTATCTATAATTTCATTTTCGTTAAAGAACCCTAAAAATACGTTCCTATAAAATACTCTCCAAATTCCATTGCCTAAATTTTCAATTTCAACATGTTTTCCTTTAAAAGCAGAAATTAAATAGCTCAGAGTTGTCATGTAAGTTCACCGTATATTCCATTTTTTTATTGTTGTCAATAATTTTTCACTAATGGTTATAGCAAATTTAGTGAAGGGGTTTAAATTGTCTCTTAACAACTCAATATTTTCTGTATATCCTATGTTATCTAATAATCCACCTAAAAAAGCGTTAACCCTTGGTGGATATTGAATACATATTTTAATTAACTCATTTATTTCATTAGAAGATAATTTACTAAGTTTTGTTGTTATAATTTCAATAGCAGATTCTCTGTTTAAATCTGGAATTTTATTGAAATCTTTAATGGCATCTAATAACTCAAGAAATTGATAGTAGGTGAAACATTTTTAAACCTATTTTTTTGTTGTTTTTTATAGGTTACTTTTAACAATTTGATAACAATGAGCGACTATTTTTTAAATATATAATTGCGTGATTTTTTATCGGTTAAACAACTGATTGCATAAAGGTTTACTTTATGCTAACATTAAGCAGCAATTACATCAAATACAACTTCATTTCACATTGAAAATCAACTAAGCTAAAGGAATGCTAATTAGTGGAAAAGGTAAGATTAACGTACCTTTTTTATTTGGCGAAACTTGATGTCTAAGTTACGCTCGTAATTCCGTAAAATCTTAACCTCAGAAGTGTTTACAAAACACATAGAAATACCTTCTTTACCAGCACGTGCAGTTCGTCCACTACGATGTGTATAGTATTCATCATTTTCTGGAAGTTGATAATGTGCAACAAAGGTAAGACCAGAGATATCAATGCCACGTGCCGCAACATCTGTAGCAACAAGCACACGTAAAGTTTTATTCTTAAATGCTAGCATTACCTTATCGCGTTCTTTCTGGAACAAATCACCATGAATTGCATCTGTGGCAATGTTTTTTGCTATTAATTGTTTAGAAAGTTTTTTGGTTGCCGCTTTTGTTTTGCAAAAGATAACCCCTCGGTTTTCGTGCTCCGATTTTAAAAATAGCTGCAACGCATGAAATTTATCTGAATCATCGCACAACACATATTGGTGTGAAATATTTTTATTGATTGTATTTTCTCGTCTTACTTCAATGCGTTCAGCGTCTTTAGCTAAGTGTTTCGAAACAATTTCTTGAATTCCAAGTGGAACGGTCGCTGAAAATAGCCATTTGTTTTCAATGGCAGGTAAATGACTTAAAATATCATCCAATTCCTTTTTAAAGCCCATGCTCAGCATTTCGTCTGCTTCGTCTAACACAACAGTCTTTACTCTACTTAAATCAACAGCTTTACGATTTACCAAATCAATTAAACGTCCTGGTGTAGCCACGATGATATGCGTTGGACGCTTCAAGGACACAATTTGGCGATCAATGTGCTCTCCACCATATACCGCTTCGGTAAAAACTTTAGTAGTATATTTTGTGAATTTGAACAACTGCTTGGCAACTTGTTGAGCCAGCTCACGTGTTGGACATAGAACTAAGCCCTGCACCGATTTTATGTTTAAGTCCATTTTCTCCAACAATGGAATTCCATATGCTGCTGTTTTTCCTGTACCTGTTTGTGCCTGTGCAACAATGTCTATTGCTCCAGCCAACAATACTGGAATCACCTTCTTCTGAATGTCAGTAGGTTCAACAATATTTAATTCAGCAAGTCCTTTTACAAAACCTGAGCTTATACCTAATTCTTCGAAGTTTTTCAAAATAATTGTATTAATATTAGATGTAAAGGTACATCAAATATGGTCTAATGACTAGAAAAGACTATTTATGTCCCTTATCATCCTTTTCTGGAGATAGTATTTCATATGCTATTCTACCCTAGTTAACGTTTATGAATGTTCTAGACTAATAGGTGTCATAAAATGCAAAATCCGGTCAAACTGACACCCGAAACCAGTTTGAATTGAATATGCTTACTAATTGAAGTTTTCCACTTAAAAATTGAACATTTAACATCATTACTCTCCATGTTTTTGAATAGAAAAACTCTGTAGAGTATGGTATGTAAGAAAATAATAAGTTAGTTAACGTAAGAAAATGACATTCTTGTTTGGAGTTTTTAACTCTGGTCATTTTAAACCGGTGAACATGGTCACTAATAACTGGTATGGGGTGGTCAGTTGACTGGAATATGCAATAATAGACATAAACACACATAACATTGCAAACCAATGCTGATGCTCTAGCTATTTTACATCATTCTTAGCTTGCGTAACATTACTAAATGACGGCAAAGTTTCGGTAATACTGCCTGCACCCTTTTTATTAATTTTGAAAATAATATCTTTTGTTGTGGTAAATAGCAGAACAGATGAAAAAGACTTTCTGAGATGTGATTTCAAGATCACAAAAGCCTCTTCTAATGTAAGCTCGTCTTCTTTATCCTCGGTATCTCTAGATCTGTAGCGCAATTTTAGTAAAACTTTAAAGTCATCTTCAGAATAGACTGGTCTGACAAATATATTTCTCAAGTTAGGCTTACCTATGGTCTTAGCCATGGTTAATTTGGCAAATCGGCCTTCTTGGACACTTTCTTTTACCTGTTCCCAGAAAAGAACAAACACATCTTGGTAGGACATAAACTAAAAACTAATTATATAATATTTCGATGTTTCAAAAGTAATACAAATAATTTAATTCATAAATCCGAATCGATCTTGATTACTAAATTATCCAAAAAATAAATAATAAACAGCAGCTAACATATAAACCGTATTGGGCAGTGAGTACTAGCTTTAAAGTTTCTACTTTTAAACATAGTCCGTACTAACAATTTTTTTAAAATTAGAAAAGAGAAATTGAGCAAATATTTTTTATCGACGAACTATAATAGCTTCGGAGTCGATGAATCTAATGATTTGTTGGTGCTCTTGCTAATTTCGAAAGTTTTTACATTTAAGACTCCCTACGTGCGTATTCCAGTCTAATTGACCACCTTCACAGGTTTAAAAACAACTATAAAAAATATCAGTAGTACCTAGTAAAATATGTTAATTCGTTATTTTTTGGGAGTGGTCACTTTCAACCGGCAGCTATGGTCAAGTTAAACTGGAATCAGGTGTCTATTTGACCGGATTTTGCACTTGGAATATACAGCAATGGTACTACGGCTATCTAGAAAGTAGCATGTGGAAAAAGAAAAGAAATTGGGTTTTGAAAAAGGCTGACTACAGATGTGAAAGATGTGGCGCTGATAATAAACAGTTATATGTAAATCATAAAACATACGAAAGAGTTGGATACGAAGAGCAAGAGAATCTAATAGCTGTATGTAAATCTTGTCATGGTAAATTACATGGTGAGAACCCTAAATTAGATATTGTTTCACTGTTTAGACTTCATGAAGATTGATTGTATTAAAAAAGCTGATTAAAGAAGATATATAAATCATCTATATTCAGCTTTTTCATTGGTGAAGTAAATACTTCGTCTAAAAACACTTCATTTTAGTACCCTTTTCAGTACCCTAAAAAACAAAACCCTAGCAAATGCTAGGGTTTTGAGTGTGTTTTGCGGAGAAAGAGGGATTCGAACCCCCGGAGGTGTGACCCTCGCTGGTTTTCAAGACCAGTGCATTCGACCACTCTGCCATTTCTCCAATTTTCTTGAAAAATGTTAATTTAAGGTGCATTCACCTCCCGATAATTATCGGGACTACCATTTCTCCAGTGATCGTTGTGCTAACGAGCGTGCAAATATAATATCCTTTTTTGTTTTGAAAAACATTTTTAGTCATTTTTTTAATTGAATCCCTAAAATATTTTTTTATTAAATTTTACAATCTATTTTTGCATATATGAATGAATGGTACCATTATTTACTTTTAATTGGTGTTGGATTTATTGTAGGCATCATTAATACAATTTCAGGAGGAGGCTCCTTACTCACTTTACCAATTCTAATTTTTTTGGGTTTACCTTCTAATACTGCAAATGGAACCAATAGAATAGCAATCTTTATTCAAACAATTTTTTCTTATGCCGGCTTCAGAAGTAAAGGCGTTACCAATAAATACTCCAAATTTGGGTGGTATCTGGCCATTGCGGCAACCATAGGTTCTTTGATCGGTTCAAAACTGGCCATCGATATCAGAGATGATGTTTTTAACAAGATTCTGGCCATTGTCATGATCGTGATCGTTGGTTTTATGGTGGTTAAACCCAATAAAAAATTAAATGAATTAGCCGATAGAATTACAGGTAAACATCTTATATGGAGTACTATTGCTTTCTTTTTTATTGGAATTTACGGTGGTTTTATTCAGGCCGGAACTGGTATATTTATTCTATTAACACTTTCAACAATCAACCACCTAACATTAATAAGATCTAATGTTATTAAAGCCATGGTAATGTTAGTGTACACAGCTGCAACGTTATTTATGTTTGGTTTTAATGATAAATTAAATTGGCCTGTTGGACTTACTATGGCATTAGGTCAGGCTTTAGGCGGATGGCTTTCCAGTAGATGGTCGGTCAATAAAGGTGATGGTATTGTAAAAATATTTTTGATTGTAATGGTAATTATCATGGCGTTCAAACTATGGTTCTACTAGCGTCTGATCTCAAAATATTTATGATCATTTATATCCTTTATTTCAAATTCTACAGCATAAACTTTTGAATGGGGTGATCCATTGTGCAACCATTCTACAAAAGTATCGAGTTGTTTCCTACTTCCTTCTGCTTCAATAAAAACATCTCCGCTTGGTATATTTTTTACATATCCTTGAATATCCATTTCATCTGCTTTGATCTTGGAATGTTTTCTAAACCACACCCCCTGTACTCTACCTTTTACAGTAATATTATAATGAATTTTATCCATGAAAATGAAATTTTATTTCAAAATTAAACAATACTTCAAGTTAAATGCTTCGTTTTATGAAAATATTTTAACTTTGTTTTTCGAAATATTTAATTGATCTCAATGAGTAATTCTATCGGTAATTTATATAAACTTACAACTTTTGGTGAATCTCACGGACCTGCAATAGGTGGTATTATTGATGGCTGTCCTGCAGGAATTGAATTAGATTTTGATGAAATTCAACGTGAATTAAACAGAAGAAAACCAGGCCAGTCAAAAATTACTACACAAAGAAACGAACCTGATACAGTAGAATATCTATCCGGAATTTTTGAAGGAAAAACTACCGGCACTCCTATCGGATTTCAGATAAAGAATACCAATCAACAC
>LGOV01014428.1_pt1 | contig 12747 bp, 8 predicted proteins | sample 469881 | NCBI WGS metagenome assembly LGOV01 (sample SAMN03857199, study PRJNA290197) | marine sediment metagenome | biome: marine cold seep biome; feature: cold seep; material: marine sediment; isolation source: sample #5579, elevator 3A push core 41 containing 12 cm of sediment... ...
CTTGCCTTTATAAAATCAGCTGTTAAATATGGTGCCCATGTTGCTAATTACACTAAAGTGGATGATTTTATTATTGAAGATAATGCTAAAAGTAAAACGATAAAAGGTGTAAAGGTTAAAGATGAATTATCCAGAAAAAACTATGATATTAATGCTAAACTTGTAATAAATTGTGCAGGCCCATGGGCAGATATTGTTTTGGATAAAGCAAAGGAAAATATTGATGATCAAGAATTAAGGCGTTCTGAAGGAATACATTTTATAACCAAGAAATTAGTAGATAAATATATTTTTACAGGAGCAACGCTTGAAGGAAAACACTTTTTTTTGGTTCCTTACAGAAATCATACTCTAATTGGCACAACCGATAAAGAATATATTGGTAAACCGGATGATTATAAAGTCACTAAAAAAGCAATAACTGAATTGTTAAACGATGTAAATCAGTCATTTGGAGATAATGAAAAAATAAAATATAAAGATATTCTATATGCTTATGGAGGTTTGCGACCTTTGGTTGAAGATCAGACCGAGGATGTTTATAATAGTTCCAGAAAATATGAGATTACTGGTGAAAAGAAAAATGGGATTGAAGGTTTAATAACTGTTGAAGGTGGTAAATTTACCACGAGTAGAATGCTGGCAGAAAAAGCAATTGATAAAGCGTTAAAAATTTTAAAATTTCCGAAGAAAGGATCAATTTCAGAAAATCAATATCTTGATGTTAGTAATATTAAAAATTTTGATGATTTTCTAGAAAAAAAACAAAAACAATACGCTGAAGTTCTGCCTGATCAAATTGAATATTTAGCAAAAAGTTATGGTACTGAAATTGATAAAATATTTTCAATTGCAGATAATGATAAAACGTTATTAGAGCCCTTAAACGCTGATGGTGAAAATCTGGCTCAGGTACTATTTGCCATTAGAAATGAAATGGCTTTTACTCTACCCGATATTATGTTACGGCGTACAGGTATTGCGCTTTTAGGATATCCTGGTAAAGAAACTATGAGAAAAACAGCAAAACTTGCAGCAAAAGAATTAGGCTGGAATAATAAAGAAATGGAGATAGAAATTAGTAAAATGGAAGAAATACTTAAAATTCCTGTGTAGAATAAAATTAATAAATTCTAAAAAAAATGGCAACAAAAAATAATTTTGAACCACAATGGATAAATAAAGCTCCTAAGAAAGGGTCTTTTCGTTCGATCTTTAAATATGGTGATCCGAATGGATTTAAACATCCAAATACTAAACTTTTAGATGAATTAAAACAAAAGTTTAATCTTTCGGATGAAGATTTTAAGAAAAAGGAAACTACCGGAAATGAACTTGTAGATTTAAATGTTGATAGTAAGTTAAGCATAGCTCAGGTAGATAAATTTGTTGAGATCTGTGGTAAGGAAAATGTTTCTTCAAAAGAATACGAACGACTAAAATTCTCAACAGGAAAAACTATTGAAGAGGCGATGCAATTAAGAGTAGGAGTTGTGAATAAAATTACAGATCTGGTTGTTCATCCCCGTACAAAAATTGAAATTTCCGAAATTGTTAAATATTGTAATCAACACAAAATTCCTGTTTATGTTTACGGTGGAGGATCATCGGTTAATTTTGGTTTTTATCCCGAAAGGGGAGGTGTTACACTTGTTTTATCAACACATCTAAACAAGATTGTAAAGTTTAACGAATTAAATCAAACTGCTACGATAGAAGCAGGAATCATGGGGCCTGCTTTTGAAGAATTGTTAAATAATGCACCAAAATATTATGGGTCTAAACATGAGTTTACCTGTGGCCATTATCCACAATCTTTTGAATATTCCACCGTTGGAGGTTGGTTTGTAACCTTAGGTTCCGGACAACAATCTTCATATTATGGAGACGCAGGAGATTTGGTATTGGGGGTTGAAATGATAAGTCCATCAGGTACTATTACGACTAAAAATTATCCGGCAACAGCAACCGGCCCAAAAATATTAGATATTGTAAAAGGTAGCGAAGGTACAATGGGTATTGTTGTTGAATTGACTTGGAAAATATTTAGACATCAACCAAAAAACCGTCAGTATTTTAGTTTTATTTTCCCTACTTGGGAAGATGCCGTAAATGCGAGTAGAGAAATTTCGCAAGGAGAATTTGGTATGCCTGCGGTTTTTAGAATTTCAGATGCAGAAGAAACGCATCACGGTTTAAAATTATATGGAATTGAAGATACAATTTTTGATAAACTGATGAAAGCACGTGGTTTTAAGCCCATGCAAAGATGTTTATTTTTAGGTACAGCCGATGGAGATAAACAGTTTGCAAAAAACATAAAATCTAAAGTAAAGACGATCTGTAAAAAGAATGGTGCCATGAATTTAACTTCTTACCCTGTTAAAAAGTGGGAGCCGGGCAGATATAAAGATCCATATCTACGTGAAGACCTGATGGACTATGGAGTTTTAATTGACACACTAGAAACTAGTGTTAACTGGGATAATTTACATGAAGTGCATCAAAAATGTAGAAATTTTATAAAGAGCAGACCCGATACAATTTGTATGACACATGCATCTCATTTTTATGAGCAAGGCACCAATTTATATTTTATTTTTATTATCAAAGAGAATGATATTAAAGCTTATCGAGAGTTTCAGGAAGGAATACTTGATCAAATTGAAAAAAGTGGAGGTTCATTGTCTCACCATCATGGTGTAGGTAGAATGATAGCCAAATGGATGCCAAAACATCTAGGTAAAAATCAGATGAATGTATTACGTGCTTTAAAACAGCATTTTGACCCGAATAATATTATGAATCCCGGAGAACAGTTGGGTTTATAAATAGAAATATTAAAAATAAAAACAGTTAAAAATGATTCTTTCCATTGATTGTGGCACACAGAGCATAAGAGCAATTTTATTTTCTTTAGAAGGAGAAATAATTGATAAAGAGCAAATTTTGTACGAACCATATTTTAGTAAAAATCCGGGTTGGGCCGAACAAAATCCCGAAATTTACTGGGAAAGTTTGTATAAAGCTACCAATGTATTAAAAAAACGATCTCCTGAATATTTTAAAAAAATCAAAGGAGTGGGTGTTACTACTTTACGCAGTACCATGGTTAATGTTGATAAAGATGGTAAAGCACTTAGACCTTCTATGATATGGTTAGATCAGCGTACTGCCGATAATGTTTATAAACCTAATTTTGCTTTAAAAACAGTATTTAAAACAATTGGAATAAGTGAAACTTTACAAAAAATGGAACGTAAAGGGCATTGTAACTGGATAAGACAAAATGAACCTGAAATTTGGGAAAACACACATAAATATTTGCAGGTATCCGGTTATTTAAATCATAAACTTACAGGGGAATTTACAGACTCTGTTGCATCTCAAATAGGTTATATCCCATTTGATTATAAAAAGCAAAAATGGGCAAATCCAAAAGAGATCTTTGAAATTAGTTCTAAACTTTATCCCATTGAAAAAGAGAAACTTCCTAAGTTAATAAACCCGGGAGAAAAAGTAGGAATTGTTACTAAAGAAGCTTCAGTCCTGACTGGAATTCCTTTTGGAATTCCAGTAATTGCATGTGGATCTGATAAAGGTTGTGAAACTTTAGGGATGGGTGTTACCGATACTAAAATGGTAAGTTTAAGTTTTGGTACAACGGCAACTGTACAAACAACTACGCAAAAATATATCGAGCCAATTCAATTTTTTCCTGCCTATCCTTCGGTGATACCTAAAAGCTGGAATCCTGAGATTGAAATATTTCGTGGATTTTGGATGATAAGTTGGTTTAAAAATGAGTTTGCTTTAAAAGAAGTGCAAGAAGCTGCCAAAAAGAACATTCCCGTAGAAGAAGTTTTAAATAAGTTACTACATGATTCTCCGGCAGGAGCCATGGGTTTGATCGTTCAACCTTATTGGTCGCCCGGATTGGGAGAAAAAAATGCCAAAGGAGCGATGATTGGCTTTGGTGATGTACATAAAAAAGAACATATTTACAGAGCTGTAATTGAGGGGCTTGCCTATGGTTTGCTCGATGGGATGCACCGACTTGAAAAAAGAGGGAATTTAAAATTTGAAAAACTGGCTGTTTCAGGTGGAGCTTCACAAAGTGATGAAATTTGTCAGATTGTAGCCGATGTTTTCAATATGCATTTGGTAAGAGGAAAAACCTATGAAACTTCAGGTTTAGGGGCTGCGATTATTACAGCTTTTGGTATTGATGAATTCTCTTCCTTAAATGAGGCTGTAAATAATATGGTAAACTATGCCGATGTTTTTAAACCAAAAGCAGAAAATACTAAAATATATAAAGCTTTATATGAAGAGGTTTATTTAAAAATGTATAAGAATCTAGAACCTCTTTATAAAAAAATTAGAGAAATAACCAATTATCCTGAGATATAAGATCAAAACAATTTTGATAAGATTTTACGATAAGATCTAATCATCAATTTTTTTTATTTCGGCTTCTCCAATTACGATAACTTTATTTAAAATTGATATCAATTCATTTGCATCAATCAACTTAGATTTAATATTCAACTCAGCTTTAAACATTTTTTTTCAAAAACTATTTTTCCCAGATCATATATTTTTCCTGTAATTTCGATATTAGAATTTCCATCTGTAATAGCAAAAAAGCTACCATTAGCAGTTACACCGATAGAATCAACAAAAAATTCAGAATGTAAACTAGGTACACTTTTGTTTTTAGCTGAGTACTTTATTTGAAATTCAGCATCTAATTGTTGATTAACAGTATGAACAATCTTTGATGTAATTTTTTCGGGTGTTAAAACAATATTTAATACAATTCCGATAACGATAAAAAATATTCAAGTACATTTGTAAAACACTCTATTAATTTTTATCCCAAAAAGTTCAGTTTTGTTTGAAGACATATTTATTGATATAAAAAAAGTTGAAAACTCAAGAATCAATTCATTAGATTTTGAAAATTTAAATTTTGGTCGTGAATTTTCAGATCATATGTTTATGATGGATTACGCTAATGGAAAATGGGGTATTCCAAAGATTCTTCCATTTGAGAATATTAGTATTCATCCTGCATTATCGGCTTTACATTATGGGCAATCCATATTTGAAGGACTAAAAGCCTATCGTAATAAAAAGAATGATATTTTCCTTTTCAGACCTGATAAGAATATCATCAGGATGAATGAATCCTGTAAGAGAATGTGCATGCCTACGATTCCTGAGAATATATTTATGAAAGGTGTAAAAACTTTGATAGCTTTGGATAAAGAATGGATTCCAAATACAGCTGATGGATCTCTTTATATACGTCCTTATTTATTTGCAACAGATGAATATGTTGGCATAAAACCTTCAGACTCTTATAAATTTATCATTTTTACCAGTCCTGTCGGTGAATATTATACCGAACCGATTAAAGTAAAACTGGAAACTAAATATACCAGAGCAGCAAAAGGGGGAGTTGGAAGAGCAAAGACAGCTGGAAACTATGCTGCATCTCTTTATCCTGCAAAATTAGCACAGGAACAAGGATATCAGCAGCTATTATGGACTGATGGAGTTTATCATAAGTATATCGAAGAATCGGGAACCATGAATATCTGTTTTGTGATAGATGATGTATTAGTAACACCTTCAGAAGAATCGGATACCATTCTTAAAGGAATTACTAAACGATCTGTTATTGAAATTGCCAATTCTTGGGAAATGAAAGTTGAAGAGAGAAAAGTTTCTGTAAAGGAAATTATCGAAAGTATTGAAAATGGGTCTTTAACAGAAATGTTCGGAGTTGGAACTGCCGCAACCATTGTCGAGATAATCGTGTTGAATGCAGACGGAAAAGATTACGAATTGAATCCACTTGAGAAGAGAAAATTCTCACCCAAAGTAGGGAAATATTTAAACAATCTTAAAAAAGGAAGAGTAGATGATCCCTTTGGTTGGGTTATAGAATTATAGTTTTGCTCGGAGCTGGGATTCAATATCTAAACCAAGCTAGAGAGCAATCGGTTTTCAATGATCATCCACTTCAAATTTCATTAACTACATTGTTTATTTTATTGTAAATTGCTGATAAATCGTGCATAATCGAATATTTAAAAGGTTATTCAATTTACTGAAAATCAGTAATATAAGCACGGTTTTTTTGATTTATTTATTTAATATTTAACCGCTAAACAGGTAATGATATTTAATCAGTACCTTTGAAAACTAAAATTTAAAATTTTGAAATCAAAAATACATCTATTATTTGTTTTTGCACTACTATTTTTAATTGTTGAAAAATCATCATCTCAACAAAAATTACCCGTTGATTATACAGGACCCACACTTCAATTAAGAGAATTAAGATGTACAGAATTGCAAAAAATATTAAGAGATGAAATCTATAAGAATAAACAATGGAAGAGTTTAGTTGAAAGAAAAAAGATGGCTATAGGTATTGTAGATCTAAGCGATTTAAACCATATTAAATTTGCTGGTTTAAATGAAGATCATATGATGTATGCGGCTAGTTTGCCTAAAATTGCAGTGCTTTTTGCAGTTATGCACGCTATTAAAAAGGGAGAAATTCAGGAAACTGAGGCCATAAGAAATGATTTAAAATTAATGATCAGTAAATCAAGTAATGCTGCTGCTACAAGAATGATCGATTTAGTAGGTTTTGAAAAAATAGAAGCTGTTATGCGATTGTCGAATAGTCAATTTTATGATGAAGAAAGTGGAGGAGGACTTTGGGTTGGAAAAAGATATGCCAAAAGCGGAAAAAGAAATCCAGATCCATTAAAAGGATTAAGTCACGCAGCTACTAGTTTTCAGGTATGTAATTTTTACTATCATTTAGCTTTGGGTAAGCTAGTTGATAGTAAAAGCTCTGCAGAAATGCTGGAATATTTGAAGGATCCGGCCTTACATCATAAGTTTGTTAATACTTTAAATACAATTGCGCCCGATGCTTCCATTTATCGTAAATCAGGTTCATGGAAACAATATCATGCAGATTCTGCATTGGTATGGGGTCCTGACAGAAAATATATTCTGGTAGCATTGGTTGAAAATACCAGTGGAGAGTCAATCATTAGAAATCTGGTAGTTCCTCTTGAAAAAGTTTTGGAAAAAGCATCAGAGATAAGTTGTATAAATTAATAGGAATATATGGTCAGGAATTTATTTAAAAAAACATTTAATGTTCGTGAAGGAGAGATGCGAATTGCATTTTTGATGCAACTTTATATCTTTTTGGTTATAACCGTTTTATTATTGATCAAACCCACTGTAACAGCAGTTTTCTTATCTGAATTAGGTTCAGAGAAATTACCTTATGGTTACTTACTCGTAGCTGTTGTTGCCATATTAACTTCCTTTTTTTATAATTGGTTGAATAATAGGTTTTCAATTAAGCTAATTGCTATTTCTACAATTATTTTATTTGGTGTTATATTTTCATTACTAAGTTATTTTATACAAAATGATATTTTTCATAATTGGTTGTTGTATTTTTATTATGTAAGTATTTCTTTATTTGGAGTATTGGTAACGTCGCAGTTTTGGGTTATAGCCAATATCGTTTTTGATCTAAGAGAAGCAAAAAGACTATTTGGTTTTATTGGTGCCGGAGCAATTGCAGGTGGCATATTTGGAGGATATTTAACAACCATATTAGCTAATAGTTTTGGGAATTCGGTTGTAATATTAACTGCAACAATTCTTTTACTATTTAGTTTGCCAATTATTTTATCTATATGGAAATTAAGGGTAGATCAGCTGAATAAATTCATAAAGGAAGATAGAAAAAGTAAAAAAGTAAAAAGTATATCAAAAAGTTCGTTTGGATTGGTTTTTAAATCCAGTCACTTAATTAATCTTGCAGCCATCGTTGGAGTTAGTGTGATTGTTGCTAAACTCGTTGACTATCAATTTAGTGATCTATCACACAAGATCTATCCTGATCCTGATGAACTTGCTTCCTTTTTTGGGTTTTGGTTCTCTTCTTTTAATATAGTTTCATTAATAATTCAACTTTTTTTAACGAACAGACTTTTGGCAAGATTTGGTGTAAGCAGAAATCTATTGTTGCTACCACTAGGCTTGTTCTTAGGGAGTTTATTATTTTTTGTATTACCAGAACTTTGGGTTTTGATCCTTATAAAAGGAGTAGATGGCAGTTTTAAGCAGTCTATTAATAAGGCATCTTTTGAACTATCTATTTTGCCGGTTTCCTATGAAACTAAAAAACAGGCCAAACCATTTATTGATGTTGTAGTGGATAGTATTGCTACCGGAATTGCTGGTTTCTTATTGATTTTTATTATCAAAGGCCTTAATGTAGGAACAGAATATATCACTATCCTTATTTTGATTTTTTTGGTGGTTTGGTTTATACTTATTTACAGATTGAGAAATACATATTTTGATGCTTTTAGAAAGAACATCAAAGATATGATAGTTGGTAGCAAAAAGAGTAAAAAATCAAAAAGAAAAGAAAGCTCTCAGGCATTAATAGAGATCCTGCAATCAGGAACAGATAATGAGATTATCACCTTAATGAAGCACCTAAGTGAAGCAAAAGTTGATATTTTTAAATCACATATTATTAATTTATTGGATCATCCTTCCAGTCGTGTTAAGGCAGAAGCCATAAGAGATGTATATCGTTTTGATGATCAGGTAATTCTTCAAAAAATTAGAAACCTGTTGGAGAATGATACCGATGATGAAGTTGTTTATGAATCGATGGAATATATTTTAGCACATTCTTCCAAACAACAAAAAGGGGTTGTTATGGCATATTTAGATCATAAAAAAGACTACATTAAAAATGCTGCTTTATTATGTTTGGCAAGATCTTCAAGGCATAATAAATCTTTAGGTGAAAAATATGATTTGAACCATCGAATTGAAGAACAGATCAAAGAATTCACAGAGTTAGAAGATATTCAAAGAAAAGAAGAATTAGCTGCTCTTATGCTGACAATTGGATATTCAGGTAAGAAAAAATATTACACTTTTATTGATAAATATTTGAATAGTGATGATCCTTTATTGGTTACTTATGCTATTAAAGCTGCTGGTTTTACCAGATATGAACCCTTTATTGAAAGATTGATAGGTTTGATGGGAACAAATGCCTATCAACATGACGTGCTTAATGCTTTGAATAAATATGATGCATACATTGTAGATAAATTATTTTCCATTGATAAGGATGAGGTTTTGGATGATAAGATCAGAGAAAATATTCCATTTGTAATAGAGTCTTTTCTTAGTAAAAAATCAATGGTTTTATTACTTAGGTTATTAAAAAGCAACGATGTGCTGGTTAGGTTGAATGCAGCAAAAGTTTTGGATAGGATAATGGAGAAAGATCATAAACTCAAGATTTCTGATAAGCGTTTAAGTGAAAATATATTTAATGAGTGTCTTTATTTTAAAAATAATTTAACGGCAATCTATTCACTTGAGGCGATGTTAAAAGAACTAAAGGAAAGTGATAAAAAGGAAGTGAAAGATTCTGAGGTGCAATTTGCCAGAAAAGAATTATTGGCATATTTATTAAAACAGCTGGATGTTAATTTAGAAACTGTTTTTACCCTCTTAAGTATTAAATACAGTGAGGAAGATATGAGCGTGGCATTTTTAGGAATAACAAATGAAACGGAGGAATCAAGAATTAATACCGTTGAATTTCTTTCCAATTTGTTGGAAATTGACCTTAAAGATGAATTACTGCCACTATTGGAATATCATTTTTTAGCAGAAAGGGAAACAGATTTAAAAATAGACAAACTATCAGAAAATGAGGTGCTAATCCAGCTTTTACAGGATGGAGATAACAGATCAAAGATTAAAACTTTAAACTTGGTTCAATATTTTGATAATAAGGTTTATAAAAAAATACTTACAAAAATGGCTAAAGAGAATAATCCTAAAATTAGTTCTTTAGCCAAAAAGATTCTTCAAAAATAGTTAGTACTAGCTATTTTGGATTGAGGATATCATCAATTTTTCCTGCCAAATAATAATGATCATTGGCTGAATTTTTACCCAAAACATTTGTCATAAGGCAAACCGCGTATTTTGTTCCGTTAGGCTGTTCAACAAGAATAACAGAATTCATATAATTAAAATTAGTACCCATATATTTTCCACCACCACCACTGTAATAGCTTCCTGATTTATAATAAACAGCTGCATCTTTTAATTTTGGTGAATAAGCATAACGAATTCTTCTATCAGTCAAATAAATCAATCGCTTCATTTCAAGGCTGGTTTCTTTATCAACAATACTACCCTGTTCCAGTTGGATCAGGAATTTCATCAGTCCTTTTGGAGTAGCATGACTACCTTCTTTTCTTCCTAATTTACCAGAAGCATTTCTTGTAAAAGGACCACCAAGTCGCCATTCATCTTTTGTAATTCCTAAATTTCGAAGCGGAACATTTATAATACTGTGAGAAAGATTTCGTAAACTGTCTTTTTTAATACTGTTAAAGAATTCCTCTGCCTTTTCTGCAGTTAATTGTGGATAATCTTTACCAAAAACAGACATAAGCACAGTCTCTCTGTAAACTATTGATGCAGCTCCATTGTTGCTAACAGAAACCATATGATCTAACCATTCATAAAGTGAAAACTCGTCAGAAGCAATTACTTTTCGTTTGGTTAATTTGTCATTTTTAATATCGTAAACAGGAATGGTGTGATGGTCACCAACACCCCAGTATCTTGAATCAACCTTTTTATTTATAAGAAGATCTACTCTTTTATTCCATGAATTTGGATATATTTTTTGCAAATTTGTAAAAAAAGCATTTAATACAACCAGTTTTCCAACACTTCCGGGTTGATATCCTTTGTTTTCATTGACTGCGGCATATTTAACTTTTTCAGGATTTGTCATGTCTAAAACAGTAATAGAGTAGTTACCCCTTGGCAGTACACTTTTTATTTTTTTGGAGAGTTCAGCATCTTCTGTTAAAAAATGCTCCATGCTTTGATGTTTGAGGTTTCGGAGGTTTAATTTTACATAATCCAAGTCGTGCATTGCACCACTAGGAATACGTGTTATTTTTTTTCCGCTTTCCTTTAATTTTTGCATGTACAACAAGCGTTTAATTTTTGTGGTTTTGAAACCATCAATAGGATAGTGAAAGCCTAATAATAAAGTTGAAATCAGTAGAACTGTGGATAATTTGAATATATTTTTCATGTTTGTTTATTTGATAAGATTTGAATTAAATACGCTCATGCAGTGAGATTTTTTTACTATAATTGATTTTTGGTGCAATGGATTTTAAGTATTCCGAGTTCATTGCTTTTTTGTTTTCGACAAAAGGTCTTATCTGAAACAACCAAAGCTTATTATTTATAAACCCCATTTCCATATCGTATGCACCTTTATAAGTAGGATCTGTCTGTTTCGGAACTTTTATACGAACCTCCTTTACCAAATCTCTGATAGATTGTACGTTTCGACTATTTAAAATTCCTTTTTCAAAAGTAGTATGCTTTTTAACGGTCCCACCGGAATCAGGCAACGACAAATAACTGGGTTCTCTTGCCGGTGCTAATAACTTATAATTATTTTTAGTAATCAATCTGGTTTCAGCAGCTTGTCCGTCAACAGCACCACCAACACCACGACTAAATGCTACGGTCATATCATCTTTAGCTCCTTCATTGATTCCTGTAGTGATTACCACACCGGAATAATCATTATTAACTCCGGGAATAACAACAATTGAAGGGAATACGTATTCAGGGTTCAAAAGATATTTTTGACGCCATCTCAGACTTCTATCCGTATATGGAGAAGCCCATACTTTTTTAATACCATTGATAATGTCATGTTTGCTAAGGATGTTAAACAGCGTTAAATTTAATCCGGCACCATTGAATCCTTTTAGGTCTTCCATGTTGGTATCACTTCTTAAAAATACGGCTTTATGACCCAGGCTAGTCCCAAATACAGTTTGGAACTCACGTTCTAGTTGAGCGATAAAATCTTTATTTAATTCCATTTTTTCAACAGCTTTTCTCAGTGTGCTCAAACGCTGAACCTGGAAGTCGTCTACATCTTTAAGACTCTTGTTTTCTTTTCGCATTTGGTTTGCTTTTGCATAGGTTTCATTTAAATAATTCCAGTAAGAACCACTTGTTCCAGGCATTTTGTTATTCAGATGCTTTCTAAAGATGCCAAAAGGAATGACTAAACCTTCCACTACATGATCCGGGAAAAGGAATTTTAATTGACCTAAATTGGCTGCTTTTGGTCCACAAATTTTACCGGAATCATCAGCTTTTACATCTCTTAAGTTAATGACGTCGCTTTGATCCAATTGAATTTTGTCAACGGGNNCTCTAATTTTGTTGTCGTTTCTTTCTTCGGTTGAAAAGAGTTTTTTCTCTTTTGAAGTCATGTCATTTTCCAATTTCATGATAACATTACCTTTGTCGGAAACAGCATAGAATACTTTTCTACCGTTAAACTTTAAAAGTGATTCAAGATTTTGGTTGGACAAAGCAGCATTGGGTATCCCCAAGTTCCTGGAGAGTAATTGAACGTGCGAAACGAGGTTTCCTTCAGATACAGTCAGGATTCCCGCAATGGGTTTAAGGTCTGACGGTGGTCTTTCAAATACATAAATCTTATCTTTATCAAATTCAATGTTTTTTATTAAACCTTTGGAGACAACTAACTCTCCAAATGCATAACCCGGATTTAAGCCTCTAATACTGGCT
>LGOV01015462.1_pt1 | contig 12739 bp, 14 predicted proteins | sample 469881 | NCBI WGS metagenome assembly LGOV01 (sample SAMN03857199, study PRJNA290197) | marine sediment metagenome | biome: marine cold seep biome; feature: cold seep; material: marine sediment; isolation source: sample #5579, elevator 3A push core 41 containing 12 cm of sediment... ...
GAATACGAACTGCTGACGATGAACGAGTATTGATGTAGCTCTGCTGTCATGCACAGGTTATAACCCGTGCATGACAGATACTTCGCGGCATAATTTCGAGAACATTGTACAAGAACTGACACGCTGCGGAAATAGCAGAACGTGGTCAATTCTTGTCACCATTTTCGGTGATTTGGCGCAAAATCCAGAGGATGAAATCAGTGGGCCGTTGCTGTCGTCTTTGACTAAAATGATCGGCATCAAACCGCAAGCAATGCGTGTGGCTCTGCACCGCTTGCGTCGCGATGGTTGGATCATCACGGAAAAATTCGGCCGAACCAGCAAGCATCGTCTATCTGAATTTGGTCTAAATCAAAGTGTCGTTGCCAGCCCGCGTATTTATGCTCGAACGGTAGATATACCAGACACATGGCACATGTTGCTGACAAATCCAGAGGCTCAAAACGGCGACAAAGGACTTCTAAGCCAAGGATATCGCTGTATTCTACCAAGCGTCTTTATTGGTAAAGGTGAAGGGCCTGAAGATAGCACCGATTTTCTGGTGATCGCTGGTGACCTCTCAGCCATTCCTAAGTGGTTGCAGTCGTCGATTGCGGATATGACTACTGTTGAAGAGTTTTCCATACTGGAACAAAGCCTCAATACTGTGAAAAACACGTTGGATAAGGGTTATATGCCGACGCCAATAGAGACCGCCGTGATACGCACGTTGATCGTTCATAACTGGCGTCGCATTGTGTTGCGCCAGCCCGATTTGTCGCTGGAACTATTACCGGAAAACCCCTCAGCGCAATGTCGGGCATCGGTTTGGGAGCTGCTCGAAAGATTACCACGCCCATCCATTGCAGCGCTGGAAACCACCACGACCTAGCTAATCGATGCGTTGATACCAATCCCGTTCGCCTTGGCCTGTGTCATCACGTGAAACGCACAAATCAAATCCTGCGCTGCGATGCCAAGGGAACGATATAGCGTAATCTCGTTCAAGTCCTCACGCCCACGAACCTTTTGAAGCAAAATCTCGCCGATTTCACCAATAATGTGATCATCAGAAATCGCACCGTTTTTTAACGCAGCAATAACATCACCCGCTTGGGCCAACGCGGAGGGGCAGTAATCGACGAATAGCGAGGACTTCACCAGCAGGTTTTCGTCAATTTCCCGCATAGTAGGAACAGAGGCCCCCACCGCGTTTACATGACTGCCCGCCTGCACCCACTCACCGAACAAAACCGTTTCTTTGGACGATGTTACAGTGCAAATAATATCGGCCCCTTGCACAGAAGTTTGCACGCTTTCATTTGACGTAACAGCTACATCAGTCATGTTTTCGATCCGGTGCGCGAATGCCTCAGCCCGTGCCTGATTGCGGCCCACCACGCGGATTTCGTTGATGTCGCGAACCTCCAGTATGGATTTTACGTGATATTCCGCCTGTTCGCCTGTGCCGATCACGGTTAGCACCTGCGCATCTTTGCGCGCCAAAACATTTGTCGCCACCGCGCTTGCGGCAGCAGTTCTGATTGCTGTTATTACACCTGCGTCCATGATTGCGATTGGCGTTCCGAATTCTTTCTCGAACAAAACCATCAGCCCAAGGTGCGAGGAATGACCCGATGCGGGGTTGTCCGGATAAAGGCTGATTAACTTGACCCCGAAACAATCGGGATCATCCATCGCACCCGGCATAATCCCGAGTTTGTTAACTTCGCCCAATGGCATCGCCGTTCTAAGGGGCAACGTCGCGCGACCCTCGGAGGTTTCAATCATCGCCTTTTCGACCAGATCAATTGCTACGTGCATGGGCAACAGCTTCGAGACCTCGCTTTTGCTCAAAACTATCATCCGTAAATAACCTCGTCGGCGGTACTAGCCTTTTCAAGACCTAAAACCCCGGCGATCAGTGTGGTGTATTCTACGGGATGTGTGACGTATGGAAAATGGCTGCCACGTACAAACTTATAGCTTCGCATCGGGTCGAGACGCTTGCGCACTGCGTCACGGACAGGCGCCGGAATTAACCTGTCATCTAGCGATTCAACTGTGAAAATACGTTTCTTTTCCATAGTAACAGGCGGTAGTTCGGGACCATTTTTCAACGCATTCAACCGCATTTTCAATTCCGGTCCGAGTATCCGACCAGAAACTTCCATCATAAGCAGTTCTACCAACTCAGCACGATCAGGTTCTTCGTCTGCCCATGGCATTAATCCAGCGGCAAACCCTTTGCGAAGATCGGCCATTGGAGTTGCCTCGATGTTAGAATTATATGGCGGTAAACCTGAAAGTATATTTACTGTATTCAGTGTGTTAGCGGCTATGAGTTTATCCACTCGATCAGGAAAATTTTCAACAAAATACTGGGCAGTGTAGCCACCAAGCGATGAGCCCAAGATGGTCGCCTTCTGCATTTCGTGCGCATCCATTAATGCACAAATATCTTCGCTCCATTCCTCAATGCTGCCATCTTTTGGATAAGAGAGTGCTAGTATCCTTGCGCGATTATTCAAAGCATTAATCTGGTTCCAGAATATGTCGCCCCGCCCCAGCGTTCCGGGTAACAATACCAGCGCTGGCCCCGATGCTCCGACCTGTATGGCACCCCACGAACGGTCACTGATATTTATATGCTGCTCGGGATTCCTATGACAAAAATCATCGCGGGATTTGATAAGTTCATTAGCCATAATATGTTCTTTCAGCTGGCCCCGAGGACTCCGGTTAAGATCAATGATTGACCTGCAATATAGAAAATCCAGACGGCCCCGGATAGCATCAATTTAACTCTCGGCTTGGAAACTACGAACATTCGTATAGCCAACACGCTGTCGGATACTACAAATATAAAGGCACCCAAAACGGTCAAATAGTAAGGCGATGGAAGCCTCAAAGACGCGCCAGCCATAGCAGTAATTACCACGATATATGCGAGCACTGGCCAACGGTGCTTGCCTGTTGCATTCCACATATATGCCGCAAATATACCGGAATAAAGAATAATCAAAAGCATAGGCCAACGAAAATAAAATCCGGAACTTAATGTGAAAAACAACGCAATATAGGCGATATGGCCGACCAGAAACGCCAGCAACCCCGGGATAAACCGATTGCCGCCTCGCGACATAAAGTAATCTCCCAGCGCGCATAACAGCAACGCAATTATCAACAATGCAGGGGCCGCGAAGGTAAAGGCGATCCCCGCCATTAAGACAACGGGAAGCGTTTTCCAGACGCTTCGTGCCCCGCTGGTTTCACGACTTAAATAGCTGAAACCATAAACTGTGGCACTGGTAATCACCATTATTCCAGCAACAAAATGTGCTGGTGGAAGGTTTTGTAAATCAATCATTCGATACGAATATCCTGTGCCATAATCAATAACACTTCTCCAAAACCCCCACCCATTAAGTCCTTGATACAGATCAAGATGGATTCGTGCAGGAACTATATAGTGCTGGTAGCAAACATTATGCCAATTAACACAAGGCGCCTTCTACATGGCAGCATCTATACCAAATATCTGCAAGAGTTGCACATTGCATTGCGACACCGACAATTTTTGCGCACGATTGACCACCAAAGAGCTTAAACAACTTAACGAAAAATCCCATTCAGCAAGCATGAAGCGAGGAGATGCTTTGTCTGATGAAGCATTGTTGCAATGGCCGATTGTGGCCGTTTCTTCGGGGGTGTTAAGCTTGCAACACCTTATGGCTGACGGGCGTAAATCCATTGCTGCGCTTTACATGCAAGGCGATATTATCGACCTTCGAGGGATCTCGAACAGAAACCGTTGCAACCTTATTTCACTGGGTAATTCTAAGATATGCAGGCTTTCGCCCGAGGTGTTTGAACAGGTTGCCTTGGATAATTCTGGCGCTCAAAGCAGCTTATGGGCAAACCTTCGGGAGCAAACTTTTCGTGCTATCGATCACTCGGTAGATATGTCGAAAAAGCAGGCGTTGGAAAAGCTGGCCTCGTTTATAATCGAATGCAATTATCGAGAATTCAGCAAGGCGAAAGATACAACCATAGCCAAAATTCCGATCCGCCGCGTGGATTTGGCCGAGTATATTGGCGTTCAGCCCGAAACGGTCAGCCGTTGCTTCAAGGACTTACAAAACCGGGACATTATTAAATTTGATTCTCTTTCGGTGGTGACAATCGCCAATGTGGACGCCCTCCACGAGATCGCTGGTGGAGATAGGAACGCCAATACCCAAAAGAAAAATATCGCTTAGTAAAATTTGAAACTAACTGTCGGTTACTTTAGGTAAATATAGCAAATTTTTCATGTCTGGTTTAGGCTATACCAAACTTGGGTAAATACATGCAAATTTCAGTGTTAAAGTTTCCAGCAGATATCGCACATTGGCATCTCGTGAGAAGTTTTCTTCTTCTTCGTAAAGAAGTGTTTGTGGACAAGATGGATTGGCCGCTTTTTCATGCAGATTCCATGGAGTTCGAGCAATACGACACGCTAACTTCTGTTTACGTCATCGCCCACGAAGAAGAAAAAGTCATCGGAGGAGCGCGGCTGGTTCGGACGGATCAAAATCAAAGCTTCGGAAAAGTCGTTTACACTTACATGATTAGAGATGCTTTCCTGAAAAACCTTCCTGGTTTGCCATCAGAAATTTGTTCCGAAGAGCCCCCCGTAGATCCGAAAGTATGGGAACTTACAAGATTCACATCACTCGATAATCTATGGGTCGGACGAAGCATTTTGGAAAAATCTAATCAGTTTTTGAAGGACGAGAACGCATCGGAATGCCTGTTCCTCGGGCCACCGGCATTCCTTAGAATGGCACGCACCATGGGCTATAATCCGAAGCCATTAGGCAAAATCACTGGCAACAAAGACGGTAGGTTTCTGGCATTCAGCTGTGACGTTATTTAAGGCCGCATTGCATACGATTACATACATTCGTCGACAGAAATAACACATTGACACCACCTTGAAATTTTGTACTTTATGATAGTTATTTATATTTATCAGTTGCTTTTTTCATATTTTTTTATACTTTTAGATAATAACTCGAAAGAGGATTCCTATGCTTAAATCAATAATTCCTAATTTTGACTCAGAAATTTCTTCCCTTAGCTTTCTGGGGGAATCCGGGTTTATTTTGGCCTTCAATATGACGTTCCGCGGGCCTGAATACCTGCACTCGGAATACGGCGAGGTCTGGCAGCAAATTTACGAAGACAAAAACTACTTTTTTGTTGATCCGGTTTTAGTTTGGTGCGTCACGAAAAGTGGGTATAAACGGTGGTCAGACATCAAACTCCCCGACATTCGGGGCGTAATGAAGGAAGCGCGTAAGCACGACTTAAATTATGGCGCTGCGTTTTCTCGCAAGTCTATGAACAAGCGATCCTTTATGACCATTTCCCGGCCGGATCGCGAATTTACCGATGAAGAAATGTCTCATCTTGACGACAAATTTAACAATCTTGTGGATTATGTTGTTGGGCAATGCGGCCTAACCAGCAAAGAGCTCGATGCGCTGCGTGGTCTCCGAGACGGGTTGAGTTACAAACAAATTGCCGTTGAATTGGAAATTTCCGTCCCAACAGTTAAAAGCCGTGCTGAAAGGGCAAAAGGAAAGTTGGGTGCCAAGACCACAACACAGGCTGTTGCTATGGCCTCAACTCGGAACTTTATCTAACCGTCGCATCAACGACTGGAAACCTAACGCTTCACGCCCATGCCTAGTGCATGCTCAATGCAAGCTTCAAAACGCCTACTTTGGTAAGGGTATTATCGACCTCGATTTCCGGTCCAACAACTTCGACATCAAGGCCAAGATATCCGGTCCAACGTGCCCACTGTGCAGGCATCAGACCAATGATTTGCGAGGCTCCCAACGTACGGGCAGCGCGGGTCATTTCAGCAATAAGGCTAGCTTGAACGCGTGCGCGGCGTCTTTCAGAGACATCGCCTGAAATAAACACACGGGACGCTTCCCAAATATAGGATGCAACAGGAGCTTCATAATCCAGTAGATTGCTGGGCAAGGTATCCAGAAGACCGCGTTGTGCATCCCGTATCATATAGGAATATACGCCGCATTCCACAGTCGTAGGCGTCAACCGCACACCGGCAAGAACCTTGCCGTTTTCATGAACAGCAATCCAACGGCTTGCAGGGGTATCGTATTGATCATACTCCATCCCGTCAGTTTCCGGGTATTCCCATTTGTTTTCCATGAACAGGGAACCCTTGCGAGCTCGAAACAGATTTGTAAACAAGTCGCCGTGCGTATGTAGGTTGTCGAATGATAACGTAGTCGTAAGCATGGTAGCCTCCAGCTTGAATCGAATTAGGTCGTTGCTTTAAAGCAATTCGGCATTCCGCTTACAATACATAGGCCCTCCTTTTCGAGAAGCCTTTATTGATATGCAATTGCCTGTTGTATTTACACAGTTTTTCCTAACTTTCTTCCACAACGACATCTTGGTATTAGCCTGCAATCAAATTGCAGTGTTCGAGTTTATGCAACGGGCTTCACACAGTTGGCCCAGCTGCACGGCGACATTAATGATACTAGTTAAAAGGCATTACGAACTCTTGAGTGGTACCTCCACTTCCGAGTGTCGTAAACTTATACTGACAAAGCATTGCCACAATTAAAACACTAACACGCCCTAGTTTAACCTAATATGTTTAAATATGCCAAAGTTATTGATGAGTCAGAAAGTTGGCGCCATGTCCAGTGTATTTAGTAAGAATCTTTCACCAAACCTTGGTCATTGTCTATTATACATTTAGTCACCACGTCACATATTATGGATATATAATAGATACTTACGTAGCATCACGGCATAGATCTAGGTCAGCATTCGGATTCCGAAACAATGTTTTTCCTTCGTGAAATACAGGCCGCGGCCGAATTTATGCATGATCATGTCTGAATATATTTCAAACATATCCAATTAGATATGTGCGTTAGGAGGTATTACCGAATCACCCGCAAAAGCAAATTAATGTAAAGTATTCGGCACTCTGCGGTGAAATCTGAATACTTTAATGTACTTATTTGATAGCGTTAGTATCAACCTACCACTAAGAGCTTCCGCCACTTTGGACTGGAGTTTGGCCTAACTAATGGGCGGAGAGTGAACAAAGAAGGCGTCCAGGAAACTAGGAGATATTCAAAGAGTTGTTCGTCGTAGTGGTGATAAATTAATATCTCTAGTTAAGTGACTAAAATACAATTTTATAATTTTGCGCCACTTCCGAACCTTACTTAGGGTCTTGTAGTTTGTCTTTATCTGACTTTGTGCAATCAAAAACGCTAGCTTTTTAACATCGCCTATGGTTTCGCCCCCTTTGCCGACAGCTTTATAAGTCGAGGGAAGCACACTAGGTGTCCCCCCATATTTAGCGCGCAACTCTTTACCCTCATCTGTTGGAGAGGTGCCACGTTTGGCAATCACCGTACGTAATTTTGATCCGACTGGTCTGGTATGACGAACAGATATACTGTCCAATATTGCTGCCCTATTGTTAACGGTTTTAATTCGATGCCAGATGCTGTCCAGTCCGTAGCCACTCAAAGTGAATTCAAAATCGGGGAGGATATACTGGAGGACATCTTTTCTTAGGCAAGGCACCATAACTTCTACGAAATTTGAATATCTAAGAATGAAGAGATCATTTTGCGCAACATGCAGCGAGCTGAAATAGCTGTCGGTAGAAAGGGATGGTTGGGCGACGGATAACCCGTATTTTCGCATCATTGCAAACATGCTGTTAATCGTTTTGCAATCGGCCTCGATGTCGTCATCCGGAAACCACACATATTTGTAGTGATCTATATTTTCGATACCACTGATTGTTGCAAAGATTCCGTCCCACTTCCCGCCTGGATGATAAACAGGCACCACACTGTCTTCTGCTGTGTGTGCTGTGAAACTATCACGGTCAAAATAACTAACGACGATATCCCAGTTGCGGTTGGCAAATTTTTCGCCCATCCACCCGCCGTGAAGGGAGGAGTTTCCTGCACGTACAATTACCAGATTTTCGGATGTTGCGGGCAACCTCATGTTGTTTCCTGCTTTCACTGTTTCAGGTACTGCCAATAGTCTCGGCTGGGTTCTTATAGATCAGGCCGCTCGAATAAATTTTCGCGAAAGGTCTAATGCCTGTCTAATCGTTACATCCATATCGATGTATTGATACGTGCCAAGCCGCCCCACGAAGGTAACGGACCTTTCCTTTGCGGCCATGGCTAAATATGTTTCTAATAATGGGACATCCTTGGACAGGCGAACCGGATAGAAGGGAACGTCATCCGGAGTACATTCGCGCGAATATTCACGATAACATATACTAAGATCATGTTCTTCCCATGGGGCAAAGTGCTTGTGCTCGGTAATACGTGTGTGTGGGACCTCTCGGTCCCCGTAGTTCATTACCGCACAGCCCTGATAGTCCCCGCTGTGCGCGAAGCTCTCGAAATCCAGAGTACGGTATGCGAGATACCCCCGCGAATAATCAAAATACCCGTCGAGAGGCCCTGAGTAAAAGACATGATCAAAATTATTGGTCTGAGCAGACGTAAAACTGGTATTCAGCTTTAGACAAATATTGGGGTGGTCGAGAATTGCCTCTACCATTGCGGTATACCCGTGCCGAGGCACCCCTTGGTACTGATGAGAGAAATAGCTGTCCTTGTAGTTAAACCGGACGGGTAGACGTTTAAGAATTGAGGCTGGCAATTCGCGCGGTGTGCGACCCCATTGCTTGAGAGTGTACCCTTCAAAAAATGCTTCGTACAATTCTCGTCCGATAAAGCGTAAGGCCTGTTCCTCAAAGGTTTTTGGCGCTGAATTCGAACCTTCAGCCTTGCTCTCGATAAGGGCACGGGCCTCGCTTGGATTCATTGAGTTGGCAAAAAACTGGTTGATTGTGTGCAGGTTGATGGGAAGTGAATAAACAGCGCCGTTTACCGTCGTTTTAACGCGGTGTGTGTAAGGCATAAAATTGGCGAAACTGTTCACATAATCCCATATTTTCTTATCCTCGGTGTGAAAGATATGGGGGCCGTAAACATGAACCATGACGCCGGTTTTATCATCGCGTTTTGTGTGGCAGTTCCCCGCGACGTGGTCTCGGCTTTCATGAATGGTAACGGAATGTCCGGCCTCGGCCAAACTCCGGGCGATAACTGCGCCACATAGGCCTGCCCCTACAATCAATAGCTTCATTGCAAGCCTTTCTGACTTCCGTTTGCAGAACGATGCCTCATCATGCAAGCCTTGGCAATATGAGTGGAAGCATATCGACTAATGTCTTCGGTGAATTTGAACTGGAAATGCTGTTATGATGCCCCCCCTCGGCTATAGCGGCGATGTACATAACGGAAAATATCCTGATGAAACAAATTTCCACTGAAAATCTAGCTGTCGTAATGCTTGCCTGTCGAGATCACGAAGCGATGGAAGTCGCGCTAGCTTGTCATATGAAGTATAGTAATCCGAACGTATCATATTTCATTCTTCAAAACTGTGTTGGAGATCCGAACGCGACCCGAACGCTTCAGGTCGCGCGCCGTTACCAAGCACTTTACCCTCGACGGATTACGATCATTGACGGGCTTGGACAGCGAAAACCATACTTTAATATCAAAAGGCTATTGCAATCCAAAGAGCTGGCGAACTTCGACTACATCCTGAAAGTAGACGATGACGCGTTCCCGATTGCACCAAATTGGCTTGAAGAGCTTATGGAATGCTGGACCGCGAGCGAGAGAATACACGGTAATCGGCTGGCATATGTTACCCCGTTGATTAACAACAATAATTGGGGTTTCAAGCGCGTGATGGAAATACTGGACCTCGAAGATGAATATTTTACCGATATCGCTTATGAAATCCGCGTAGGGGCGGGTTCTGCCAGTAATCCATATCGTACACTTGCACCAACGCAAATTGAAACCGGTGCAAACGGCACCATTTGGGCGAGCCCTCGCGTGGCACGGTGGCTGCACGACAAAACGACTCTTGAGCCACAGTTTTTCATCGATGGGTGTGCCGGTTTGGGATCATGTAATGTTCCGTCGTTTGAACGCTATTCGATAGGAGCGATTTTGTTTCCAAAACCACTGTGGGTAAGGATATCAAACGGCGGGCGAGACGATGAACATATGTTGCATCAATATTGTGCGCAAAATGACCTAATAATAATTTGCCAACAATCGGTGCCATTCGTTCATTTGAACTACTTTACGCACCGAAACGAAAATCAAGACATTGTTGGTAAGGCGAGAGACATATATCAGCAATTTACAGGCATTGAACATCCAATTGGGCGTGATCCCCACGCACCGGAGCCCAGAGTTACCGCGGGGCGCTCGGGATACTGGACGGTTCGGAGGCGCCAGTTTGTTTTCGATGCAAGATTTATGCTGCACAAAATCTTGTTACATACTGGTCTTCGAAAAAGCCCTCCAAGTGTTTTGAAGCCGAACAACGCCAATGCAGTACAGGAAAAATAAAGCGATTTTGACAAGGGTGCGTATTTCGGAGAAGGACATGGAGTGCGACGGGGCGCGGGTAGCGGTCATCTCTTTGAGTTGCGATGACTAGCTCAGATGTCCACGTAACTGTCGTTGATTGACCTAACACACCAGTAAGTAAAGAGAACATCTGCTTTATGACAATCGTTTTTTACAGTCGCAACCGCAACGAACGGCTACTCCCCGTCTAAGCCTGACAATCAACTATAACTGCATTATCCATATCAATGCCATTCACTCCGACCTGCTCTCCCGTTTGGGGCTTTAGGGACATCAATTGGGGTTGGCCCAAAAACATGGTCACCACAAAATAAATCAGCTATCAGTCAAATTATAATGGCGAAACTATAATATATAACAATGGGTTGCTGTGATTCTATCGCTTTTTACGTTTTTTGCGCAGGGCTTCAAACCCTATAATCACGTCCATTAGCTCGTTGGTAATATCGGTTTGTCTGACCATTCTGGTTTCCGATTTGAGTGCCTCCAAGCGGTCATCAACAGATTGTTCGGCCTGCTGCATCTGCGAAAGTCGGGCAGCGTTTTCGGTAAGCAGGGCTTCTGCAGAGGCGCGAAAGATACTTGCAAATAGATGGCTTCGGATCAGGGCGGCCAGCAGATCGCTCGGTGGCAGGGTGAAATTCGGCAAAGATCGCGATATCCAGGGGTGATCCTCAGTACTACCAAACATTGACGGGTCCAGCGGCAACAGCTCCTTTACCGTGGGCGCATGCTGGCCGTGGCTAATTTGTCCCGTAAACACCAGTGAGACGGCAATTTCCCCAAACGGAGATTTCTGTCGTATTTCGTCCAGACGAGTTACGATTTCGCCCGAAAGCCTACCAATGCCATCCGCCGAGGCTGGCGGGAGCAGATAGCTTTCCGGCCAGACGTTCCGTGCCATTAGCGCATCGTTCAATTGCGCGCCAACACACAGCACGTGGGGTGGGGTTCCTTTGGGTTCGAAGGCGTCCAGAAACCGCGAAACCTCTGCCGCAACATTCTCGTTGTAGCTTCCGCACATGCCGTGGTCGGACCCGAAAACAACGACAACCTGAACGGGCGTATCGCCGTGTGTCAGCGATAACGGTCCATTGCGATGCAAAAATGCCTGAAAGCTCTGCAATATGGTTTTGTGATAAGCCTCGACGGATCGAACCGCATGTTCGTATGGCCGTGCATTAATGGCCGACAATGTTTTCATCGTGTGAACAATGCCACGGATGCTTTCAAGAGTTCTGGTGTTGCGGTTTAAAACCTCAAGAGTCTGGGTCATCGCCGCCTCTCTCGATTCCGCTAGCTTTAAGCGCCAGCGTGATAATCCTTTCCCGGTCTTCGGGTTGAATATGTTCGTTTTCGGCAATGCGCTTGGCAAGATTGCCAAGGTTCTGTCGGGCCGCGTTTCGTACTTTTGTCATTGCCAGATTCGCGTCCGCCTCCGGCATTTCATCGAACACACCCTCCATTGCGGCAATCAGGACGGCCAGTTGCTCGACCGCAGGCATCGGGTCGCGTTCTGGTTGGCGCAGGGCGGCGCGCACGGCGGCACCGCGCGTCAGCCGCGCCTTGGTGGCTTTGTCTAGGCGGGTTCCGAAGCGGGCGAACTCTTCCAGCTCTTCAAATTGTGACAATGTCATCCGCAGGTTTCCGGCAACATCCCGAAACGCATTGCTTTGCGCTTTGCCACCAACACGGGAGACGGACAAGCCCAGATCAACAGCAGGAAACTGGTTTTTACGCATTAGCCGAGGCGACAGATATATCTGGCCATCGGTTATCGAAATCAGGTTGGTTGGGATATACGCCGACAGGCTTTCGGCTTGCGTTTCCACCACCGGCAATACGGTAATCGAACCGCCGCCACCTTGCGCATTGAATTGTCCGGCGCGTTCCAGCAGCCGCGCATGCACATAAAAAATATCCCCCGGGAAAGCTTCGCGTCCGGGTGGGCGTCGCAATAACAGGGAAAGTTCGCGGTAGGATCGGGCGTGATGGGTTAGATCGTCCATTACGATCAAAACGTCCCGTGCTTTGCCTGCAAAATACTCGGCCATCGTCATGGCGGCGTAAGGGGCAATATAGGATAATCCGGGTGGGTCTTCGTCTCCTGCGGACAGGATGATGGTGTTGGACAGCATCCCGCCGGCTTTTATAGCGGCAATGGCTTTGGCTACAGCGTCCCCGCGCTGCCCGATTGCACAATATATACA
>LGOV01060450.1_pt1 | contig 12733 bp, 10 predicted proteins | sample 469881 | NCBI WGS metagenome assembly LGOV01 (sample SAMN03857199, study PRJNA290197) | marine sediment metagenome | biome: marine cold seep biome; feature: cold seep; material: marine sediment; isolation source: sample #5579, elevator 3A push core 41 containing 12 cm of sediment... ...
ATATAGTATAATAAGGAGTGATAATAATGTTAAACTTAGATTATTTTGAAGATTGGGAAGATTGGGAAGAAAAATTTATAAAAGCATTTGATAATGGAGAAAAATTTAGCGAAAGTGTATTATCAAATTTAATTGACAGTGAAGTTGAATAAATTAGATATGGCGCTAGAAGATGGAGTGAAACAGTTAATACAGTCATAGAGGCAAAAGGTAGGCATTTCTCTATTGAATGGGAAAATGGGTTAACTGAAAATCAAGAAAACACTTTTGATGAACAGCCTATTGAAGTAGAGAAAAAAAAGAAAAAAGTTACTAAAATAATAACAACATGGGTAGAAAAGGAAAGTGATAATATTGAATTATAAATTAAGAGAGGATGGCTCGACAGAGATGAAATATTATTCTGATGTTGAAGGTAAAGTAATTGATTATCTATTAGATTCAAGAGGAGTAGAAAATGCTGATGAATTATTAGCAATATCTCAAGATAATGTGTATCATTGGAGTAGATTAAAAGGTGTTGATGAGGCTAGTGATTTATTAATTGAAATGTTGGTCAGTGACAAGGAGGTAGAGGTAGGTATTTTGTTGGATGGAGACATGGATGGGGTTACTAGTACCTCTGTTACAAAAGGATATATTAAAGATGTATTTGATATTGATTCACATGTGTTAATTCATAGTGAGCATAGAAAACATGGACTTGATAAAGACGATTTATTTGATGGAGCAGAGAATGAGGAAATTATGAATAAAATTGACTTGTTAATTATTNNATACTGATATGATAGAATATTTAAAAGAGTGGAACAAAGATTTAATAATTGTAATATTGGATTAACACGATAGTCCCTATAAGTGGTGACATTTATAGCAAACCTAGAATATGCAAGAAACCCCTGAGAGCTTTATATAGTAGTTATTATTAGAAATTTTAATAACATCTTAAAATTATAAAGATTGGGCAATTTGCAGAGATAGACCTAAGTAATCTTATGGTTATATGGTAAGCTCCCAACGACTACCAATAGGCAACTTTAAAAGTTGATGGCATAGTCTACTCCCTAAAATCAATAAAGTTTAAATATTGTGAAAGCAAGGGTATAAAGGCATCATCCATACTTTATTGATACAGATAGATATAAAAATGAACAACAAGCGTTAGAAAATTATCCTGCTGATATATTAGTTAATCCACAGACTTGTAATTACCCTAATAAACAAATAGCAGGAGTTGCAGTAGTTTATAAAGTTTGTCAAGCAATGGACGAAAAATTGGATGTAAATAGAGCAGATTATTATTTACCTTATGTCGCTATGGGACTAATAAGTGATATGATGGATATGAAATCTTATGAAACACGTTTTCTTACTTTAAAAGGCATAGATATATTAAACCAACAACTTGATTTATTTAATGATGGGAAAGAAGATGAAATAGAAAATTCATATATTAAAGAATTAATTAGAAAATTAAATGCTTATGGCTCTAGTAGATTTTCATTTAAATCAATAGGATGGGAAGTAGCTCCAATGGGAAATGCAGTGGCTAGAGTTGGTACTAGAGATGAAACTTTAAAATTAATAGAAAGTATGACAGGCTCTACTGAAATGGTTAGTTATCAACCTAGACGTAAAAAAGGTGAAGTAGATAAACCACCTATTGAAATTAGAACAATACAGAAAGATATTATGAGAATATGCACTAATTGCAGAAGTAAGCAAACAAATTGGGCTAAGAAAATAGCTAAACAATGTGATGAAGATATTATTAATAATGAATTATATAATAATCAAGTTATAATTGTTAATGCTTCAGATTATTTTAAGAAAAAGGAAATGTGGAAACTATCTGGTATTATAGCTAGTCAAATAGCAGAGAAATATAATAAGCCTACATTAGTATTAAAGAATATTATAGATGGTGAATATACTGGCTCTGGTAGAAATTATAATGATAGTCCAGTTGAAGATTTTAGAGGTGACTTAGGTAAGTATAGTGATATAATAGGACTAGGTCATGATAGTGCATTTGGATGTTTTATTGGAGTAGATAATTTAGAGAAAGATTTAGCTAAAATGAATGAAGCTTATAAAGATTATAAAATGAAACCTGTATTCTTAGTAGATTTTATTACTAACTTAAATAGAATAAAAGCTAAAGATATTAAAGATATATACAAATATCATGATGTCTTTGGCACACATACTCTACCTACACCATTGTTTATAGTTAAAGCGGTTATTGATGTTGATAAAGATGTTTCATTATTAGGAACTAGTCATAAAATATTAAAAATAACTAAAAACCCTAAAATTGCTATGATAAAGTATCATGGGAAACAAGATGATATATTAGCTTTAAGAGGGATTGGTAAAAAAGGTTTAACCGTAAAAGGTTGGGCTAAAACAGAAATTACTTGTGTATGTAGTGCTGATGTTAATGAATGGAATGGAGAGGAATATCCACAATTAATTATTAAAGATTGGGATTTTAAAGAGTATATTAGACCAACTATAAAAGGTAAAGGTAAGAGGAGAAGTAATATCAAATTTTAAGTTTAAGTTTTAAGTTTTAAGTTTTATAAAATAAATATTGACATCTCCTATTACTTATGGTATACTTATACCAAGTGGTAGGAGATTTTAATATATAAGGAGGTTTTATGAAAGATATATATAGTGGTTTACATACTCATAGTGGTGATTCTAATATGTCATTAGGATTTGCAGATTCATCTCAAAAGTTAGAAACTTTAGTTATTAGAGCTAAAGAGAAAGGGTTACATTCCATAGCAATAACTGAACATGAAATATTATCTAATCATATAGAGGTGGAGAAATTACAAAAGAAATATGATTTTAAAATTATAAGAGGAAATGAAATTTATTTAGTTAGTGATGACCAATATGAAATATTAAAAAGTAATGAGTATAGTAGTAAATTACATTATTTTCCACATTTTATATTGTTAGCTACTGATGAAATAGGACATGAGTATTTAAGAAAGTTATCCTCAAGAGCATGGACTAAAAATAGTTTTTTAAGAGGAAAGATTATGAGACGTCCTACTTTAATATCTGATTTATATGATATAGTTGAGGAGAAAGGTCANNCCTCAAGTGCATGCCTAGCAGGACAGATAGCCAAATATTTTGCAGGAGATAAACCTACTGATTGGAATGTAGAATATATAGAAGAAATAAAATATATATTTGGCGATGATAATTTTTATTTGGAAATGCAACCACCGTTAGTAAAAGGTAATTTACAAGATAGATATAATAATTATTTATTAGAATTATCTGAATTAACGAATACTGAATTAATAGTTACTACTGATGCTCATTATACTGATAAAAATCTTTGGGAATTACATCAAGCCTTTTTATTGGCAGATAGAGGTAAAAATGATGAAGATGATATAGAAAGACTGAAAGATATATATGGTACTGCTTATTTAATGGATTATAAGGAATTACAAAGTTATTTTGATAAAGTTGATTTTCCTTTAGATAAATTTAAGAAAGCTATGAGTAATACTGTAGCAATATCAGATAAGTGCAAAGAATACACTTTACTAAAGAAACAAGATGTACCTGTGATAAAATATGATAAATATAAATTAAAAGAAATTACTGAAGTATTACCTAATAAAGGAGTTTTTAAATTAATTCTTGAAAGTAATAATAAAGCTAATAAATATTTATTGTGGAGAATAGCTAAAGGGTTATTATTAAGAGGTAAATACTTATTAGATTATAATAAAAGTATAGAGAGAATAGAGCAAGAATTAATAGTTATGTTAGAGGTAAGTGAAATTATACAGCAGTCACTTACTGATTACTTTATCACTATGGAAAAAATGATAGAAATAATATGGGATGAGAAACAAGGTAATAGTATTATTGGTGCAGGTAGAGGGTCTATTGGAGCTAGTGATGTAGCTTTTGCATTGGGTATTATATTAGAGAGTCCTACTAACATAGAAATAATGACAGGTGTAGAGTTAAATATATATCGACTCATGGATAAATTAAGACCTGAGTTGTCAGATTGGAGTCATTATGACACACAGTCCTACCTCGTAGCGATATGAGGGTGAAAGAGCTTCGAATTGCTGGAAAGCCTTTAGAGTCTTATAAACTACAACGTAATTAGAAATGATAAGCGTGAATGTTTAAAAATTATAAGAATTAGGTAATCAGCATCCAAGTCCCTTTAAAATGGGAAAGGTTCAACGACTAGTCCAAAAGGACGTAGGGGTCTATATAACCCTGAAGTGGAGCAATCTCAATGAGATGAAGATATAGTCTAGTCCCTAATTAAATATTGCGAAAGCAAGGGTATAAACGATAGATATAGATATTGAAAGTATAAAAAGACGTAGAGTAATACATTTTATTAAAAAGTATTTTGAATCAATAGGAGGAGATTTAGTTGGTTGTGCTACTTATGGTAAAATTAAAAGTAAATCAGCTTTAAAAACCTCTTGTAGAGGATTAGTTAGTGTACCAGATAGCTATGGTAATACATTAGCCTCTATGATACCTACTGTAAGAGGTGTCACTAAAACAATAGAAGAAATGTATTATGGTACTGATGAAATTGAAAAAGATAAAGAGTTTATAAACGCTATTAATAAGTATGACGGTATTTTAGAGACTGCTTTATTAATAGAAGATTTAAAAATATCATTCTCTGAACATCCAGCTGGAGTATTTGCTGTTAATAAAGAATTTTTTAATTACTCAGCTATGATGAAAACTAAAACGGGATTAGTAGTATCCCAATATGATTTACATGATGGAGAGGACGCTGGTTTATTAAAATATGATATGTTGGTTACAACAGCTCAAGATAAAATTAGAGTTACTTTAGATTTATTAGTAGAAAATAATAAAATTGAAAAGAAAGATACTCTAAGAGACACTTATGATAGTGTTTTACATCCTCAAGTATTAAATTATGATAGACCTGAGATATGGGAAGCTATTAATACTAATAGTATAATTGATGCTTTTCAATTTGCTACTAAAGTCGCTAAGGATATATTAAGAAAAATTAAACCAGACACTTTAACTAAATTAAGTCAGACTAATTCTCTTATGAGATTGCAAAAGCCTGAACATTTAAGCGAAGATTTAACTACTAGATTTTTAAGATATAATAATGATATTCAAGAATGGTATAATGATATGGATAAAGCTAATGTTCCTAAGAAAGACCAAATTATGATTGAGCAAGTATTGTTAAAATTAACAGGTGTAGCTGAAAATCAAGAAGCTTTAATGAAATTGGTTATGTTAGAAGGATTATCTAATTTTGATGTAGCTGGAGCTCATGCAGTACGANNGTACGAGGAGCTATTGCTAAAAAGAATGAAGATAAGTATAATAAAGTTAGAGCTAAATTTTATGAATATTGTGAGAAAAATAATGTAAATATTAATACTGCTACTTATATATGGGAAGAACAAATATCAGCATCTAAAGGATATTCATTTTCTAATATACATTCTAATTTATACTCATTAGTATTACTAGCTGAGGCTGTATTAAATGTAGATTATCCGCCTATTTATTGGCAAACATCTACTCTATTAGTTAATAGTGGCTCATTAGAGAGTGAATATGATAGTAAGAAAAGGACTGTTGACTACGGTAAAATAGCTACAGCATTAGGTAATTTACAGTTTACAGGAGTTAACATAGCTCCTCCGTATATTAATCAAGCTCAATTTGGTTTTACTCCAGATGAAGCTAATAATAGAATTATAATGGGATTAAAATCATTAGTTGATATAGGAGATAGAGAGGCACATCACATTATTAATAATAAGCCTTATAAAGATTTAGACGATGTATATAATAAACTATATGATACTACTGAAGAAATTGTTAATAAGAAAGGTGAAGCACAACAGAAAAAATTATTAAGTAAAAAAGGTGTTGTTAGTTTAATTAAATCTGGAGCTTTAGATTTATTAAGTGATGATACAAGAGAAATAATTATGAATAATTTTTTATTGAAGTTACAACCTAAAAGGAAAACTCTTAATATGCAAAGTTTTAATCAAGTTTATGAAATGAGTTTTATCCCAGAAAAATATAGTAATACAGTAAGAATAATTAATTTTAGAAGTTATATAAATGATAAATTTAACTATGAAAAACCTACTGATACTAAAAGTAAAAAATGGCATTTAATAAGTAACAAAGATATGAATGAGTATGAGCATGTGTTAAATTTCTTTGATGAATATTTTAACTCTAAAATGAAAGAGCAAGAAGATTATTATATTGATGATTTAGGATTGCATATCATGGTGTTAGGCTCATCTGAATTTGAAAAAATATATAAAGAGTATATAGTATCTTTTGTAGAATGGTTAAATAGTAATGATTGTCTTAATAAATTCAACAGTATTAAATTTAATAATATAAAAGAGGATTTAGCAAGTGGTTCAATTAGTAAATGGGAAATGGATTCTATGAATATTTATTTACATGACCATGAATTATTAAATATAAATTTAGATAAATATAGAGTTGCTAAATTAAATAATATTGTTAATATTGAGGACTATACAGAAGATGATTTAAAACATTTTGATGTTAATGAGTGGAGAGGTGTAAATTATATACAGTACCCTAAGAGTAGAATAGCTGGAGTGTGTGTTAATAAAGATAACGCTAAGCACACTATTACACTATTATGTACTGATGGTATTATAGATGTTAAATTTAGCAAAGGAGCTTATAATCACTATAATCAACAAGTTACTAAAGATAATGGCAATGGTACTTCTACTACAATAGAGAAAAGCTGGTTTAAAAGAGGTACTATGTTAGTTGTTACAGGGTATAAAAATGGCATACAATATAAAGCTAATAAAAGTGGAAGTACATTTATGCATTCAGTTATGCAATTACATTTAAATGATAATGAAGTTGAGTTACAAGTAGATAGAATTAGAGTTGATTAATAAGGTGTTAAACTATTAAATATATTTACTTGCATTATATTATATAGTGTGATATAATGTATTTAATAGTTATTAAGAAGATGATAAGGGAGATGAGCAATGAAATTTGTAGGAAGTAAGAATAGAATATCAAAAGAATTAGCACCAATTATTCAATCATATATTACAGAAGACACTGTAGGCTACTTAGAGCCTTTTTGTGGAGGACTTAATATGATTGATAAAATTAAATGTAGAAAGAGAGTGGGGTCTGATATACATGAAGAATTAATTGAGTTATTAAAATATACTCAAAATTTAAATAATAAATTACCCACGAGCATAACAAAAGAGGAGTATATAGATGTAAGAGATAATAAAGAACATTATTGTAAGTGGTATATTGGACTAGTTGGATTTTGTGGGAGTTATAATGCTAAATATTTTGGAGGTTATGCTGGACAGTCAAATACTAAACAAGGAATTAGAAATTATGATATGGAAGCTATTAGGAATATAGAGAAACAGAGAAAGAATATACAAGATATAATTTTACTTAATAAATCATTTTTAAATTTATCTAAAGATAGAATTAAAAATTATGTTATATATTGCGATATTCCATATAAAAATACTACAAGTTATTCAACTGAAAAATTTCCCTATGATAAATTTTATAAATGGTGTATAGAGATGAGTGAAAATAATACGGTTTTAATTAGTGAATATGATATGCCTAAAGATAAATTTAAATGTATTTGGAGTAAAGAGCATATAACAAGTTTAGATAAAAACGACAATAAGAAACCACGCATAGAAAAATTATTTGTAGTAAAATAAAAAAAGTTGTAAAGGAGAGTTATTATGACAGACAACAACATAAAAAATGGGATTGGTAAACCTAAGACTAAAACTAAATATGATATTGGAGACAATGTTAAATTTATAGGTAAAGTAACTAGAAAAGCACCACAAGCTTTCCCAAAGAACAATGAAAGTTTTGGGGCTGGTGATTATTCTATACTAAGATTTGAGGTTGTAAGTACAGATGAGGTATTGCCCGTTCCTGTTAATTTTTATGGGAATATATCAGTAGATGGTATAGGCTTACCTCATAACTATAGACAAGATTATGAAAAAGAATATTATATTGTAGCTAAAGTAAAAGATATACATACTAAATATGGCTATAGTTTTAGTAATGTAATATGTACTGAGAATTTAAGTTTTACAGCAAGTGAAGAAACTCAAAGAGGTTTTTTCAGAGAGATATTAACTGAGCAACAATTTGAAAATTTATTCGCTATATATCCTAAGCCTTTACAATATATATTAAATGCTGACACTGAAGCTTTAATGAAAGTAAAAGGTATGGGAGAGAAAACAGTTGAGAAATTATATGCTAAATATGAAGCTAATAAAGCTTATGTTAAAGCCTATGCTGGATTAGCAGACTATGAGGTTACAACTACTAGCATTAAAAAAATAGTAGACTATTATCATTCTGCTGAAGTAGCTATTGATGTTATAAAAAATAACCCATATAAATTAGTTGAGATAGTAGGATTTTCACCTAATAAAGCTGATGATATGGCTAAAATTGTTGGGATAGACGCTCATTCACCAGAGAGACTTAGAGCATATATTTTATTTTTATTAAGTAGTGCTTATGACTCTGGGTATTCTTATTTAGAGAGTGATGTCTTAATTAATCATATTGATGATGATTTAGACGATACTGAGTTTACAATAGATGAGATAGCAGATGTAGTAATAGAGTTGAGAGAGGATAAATTATTAGTTGATGGTATTCAAGGGTTAGTAGGGTTAAGTAAACATTATTATAATGAGAAAGATATTGCTAATGAGTTTAAAAGAATAATTAATGGTGAGTCTTTTTTAAATAAAGATAGAGATATAGCTGATACTATTATTAAATCTCAAGAGAAAAGAAATGGTTGGGAATATTCTGAGGAACAAAAGGAAGCTATTGAATTTATTATGGATAAGAAAGTTAGTATAGTTACGGGCAGAGGCGGTTGTGTTGATTCTGAAACTGAATATTTTAATGGGATAGAGTGGAGACAAATATGTAATTATACTAAAGGTGAAAAAGTATTGCAATATAGTAAAAATGGTGAAAAAGAGTTAGTTGATATTCAAGAGTATCATAATTATGAGCTTGAGGACAATGAATGTTTAGTAGAGTTTGATTATGGAGTATATGGTAAACAAGTGTTATCATTAGAGCATAGAATAATTTACAAAACAATAAATGAAGATGAACTTTCAGATTTAAAAGAAATCACTGTCAACAAACTATTAAAATTAACAAAAAAAGAATATTTATCTATATTTATACCTATGGATAATGAGTCTACAAGTAATTGGATAAACATGGGCTATTGGTTGGAGTTTATTACGCCTTTATTCAGTAACCAATTAGAAGATAATCATAAGTATTGTTTTACTGTTCCGAGCAATATGCTAATATTAAGAAGAAATAATAGAATATTTATCACTAGTAACTCGGGCAAAACTTCAATAGCTGACGTAGCTGTAAAATGCTTAAACCCAGTAGCCCCAAGGTTAGCATCACTTTCAGGAAAAGCTTCAGCTAGAATACAACAATTATCAGACTTTAAAGCATCTACTATTCATAGATTATTAGGTTTTAATCCAGAGGGTAGAAGTTATGATGAGGAAACTGGTCGTATTATATATTTCACATATCATGAGAAACATAAATTACCTTATGATGTAATAGTTATAGATGAGTTTTCTATGGTAGATTCGTGGTTACTATTAAAATTATTAAAAGCTGTTTCAACTTCAACTAAATTAGTATTTTTAGGTGATGTATCACAATTAAATGCTATTAGAGGAGCTAAATTAGGTATTGAAATGTTAGAGTCTAAAACTATTCCGATGTTTGAATTAACTAAATTATTTAGACAAAAAGAAGGTTCTCGTATTAAAGAAATATCTTTAAAAGTTGCTAAAGGTGAACAATTATTTCATAATCAATATGAGGGAGTTGAGACTAAAGGTAAAATTAAAGATTTAACAACAGATATATTTACTAAAAAATATAATAATACAGAGGTTTGTGTAGATAAAACTTTTGCATATTTTAAAGAGGCTCTTAAATTAGCTAACAATGATATTAAAAAAGTTTTAATAATTACTACTGTAACTACTAGAGGAGAAACAAGTGTATATAAATTAAACAATATAGTACAAGAATATTTAAATCCTATTGCTACTGTTAGTCCCACTAGTGGAATTGCTGTGGAGATACCAAGCTCCGTAGGTAGAGTTAAAGATAATGATGATAATTTTAAGCATAGTTTCTTCTTTAGAATAAATGATAGAATTATGATTATTAAAAACAATTACCAGACTGAAGAAGTTGAATTAGTAGATGGTAATTGGAGAGTAATTTATAAACCTGAGTTAATAGGTAGAGATGGCGTTAGAGATAGCTCTATTAATGATGACGCAGTATTTAATGGCTTTGGGGGTACTATTATTGATGCTACTTTTAATCGTAATGGTGAGCCTAGAGATATAATAGTGTATGTAGATGATATAGATAAATATATTTTATTAACTAGTTCATTTTGGGATAGTCAAAGAGGATTAATATTATTCTATGCTTGTACAGCTCATAAGTTTCAAGGTAGTGAAGTAGATTATGCAATATTATCATTATCTGCTAGTGGTTGGACTATGTTAAATAGACAAATATTATATGTTATGTTGAGTAGAGGGAAAGAAAAAGTATGGTTAGTAGCTGAAAATGGAGCTTTACGCAAAGCAATTGCCACAAGTGAAACTGTATCTAGTCAAGCTTATTTAAGACATTTCTTAGACTATGGAAACGTAGATAATATATTGGATATAATGGAAGATGATATTGAGGACATTAATGATATTGAGGATATTAATTATTAAAAGTATAAAATAAAAAGGAGGTAATATGGCTAAAGATGTTGGGAAGAAATTTGAGACTGACATCTTTAATTCTGTTATAAAGGGTGATAATGTTGATATATTCAGAATTAAAGATAGCATCGAATTAAAATATGTAATAAATGTAGCTGATTTTGCTTTATATAGAAAGCCTACAAAAGTATATCTTGAGGCTAAATCTACTAAAGGTAAATCAATTTCTATTGGTAAAATATATAAGAAAGATAAAAAAGGTAATTCTTATCTTTATAAATATGGGAGAGTTGATGCTAAACAAGTTGAAAAAATGATAGGTAAAGCTGAAATAAAAGGTGTTAATTGTGGCTTTTTGTTAGAGTTTAGAGGTGATTATAATCATTTAGTATTCTATATGACATTGCAACAATTTTTAAATTATGTTAATGATGATAATATTACTAGAAAATCTATTCATGTTGATTATTTAATGGAAAATTGTTTAAGATTAGATGATGAATTAACTTCTAAATATTGGCTTAATACTGAAATGGATTATTTAAGTAGTTCTATTAATAATGGATTAGATTTCAATAAATGCTATATTGATATTAGTGAGTGGGATAGAAGTAAGCAGTCTATTAGAACAAAATACAATAAAATAAAAAAAGATGGGGGCTATGAGTTAAATAAAAAATACATTCATTATAAATATGATTTAGAGGAGTTGTTTCAATATGTAGAGTCTATGGGGAATTATTAAAATAATAGTTGTAGTATTATTATTTATATGATATGNNTATTTATATCGAGAGGTATTATATGGCATAATAATTACTAACCTTGCGAAAAAGGCGTATATTAGAGCTTTTAATGTTCACAGGTATAAAGTGTAGGCGAACATGTAAAACACGCTGTATGGTTCATTTTGGGCGTTATCAGACGTGTATGAGTATATTGTTTATTGACATTGAGGAGAGTTAATAACTATGGAGAAAATAGCAAAGAAATTAGGTTTAAAGTTAAATGAGAGTTTCTTTATTAATGGTATTAATGATAAAACATTCAAAATTGATAATAATGGTTTACATTACAAAAGTAGAGAAAATGTCAGTAAATGTAATATTTGGCTATCATCAGATGAAATGCCAAAACTACTTAGTGAATTATTATTTAAAGAAAAAGAGGTGATTAAAATAATACTGTTATCTGATGTAGAAAAGATATTATTAGAAAATATTAAGGGAGAGTTTAAAAAGTATGTGTGGTTAGCTAGAGACGGTAATAAAGAATTATATCTTTACATTAATAGCCCTAAACGACAGACATTTGTTTATGATGAAGATGACCCCGTAATTGAAGATGAAAATTTTTATTATTGGGATGATTCATTAAGTGGAATTAAAATATCATTATATGAACACCTATTTCAATTTATACAATGGGAAGATGAGCCAATCAATACTACTGAAATATTAAAATATCAAAATGAATTTAATAAAGGAGATGAATAATATGGAGAAAAATAATACAAACGAAAAGTATCAATATGCAAAAATGTATTTACCACATAAAGTAGCAAAATTAACTAGTAAAAAAGACAACGAAGAATATAAAAAGAAAATGTATAACTCAGGTAATTATTTTGCTCAAGTAAAAAAAGATGGTTTCTATTTAACTATTGAAAAAGACTCACAAGGTAATTGTTGGGCTTTTGGTAGAAATATATCTAAAGATGGGTATTTAAAAGAAAGAGGGGAAAATATACCTCACATTATTGATTTCCTAGATAGTAAAATACCAAATGGAACAATATTAATAGGAGAGTTATACAC
>LGOV01010614.1_pt1 | contig 12684 bp, 17 predicted proteins | sample 469881 | NCBI WGS metagenome assembly LGOV01 (sample SAMN03857199, study PRJNA290197) | marine sediment metagenome | biome: marine cold seep biome; feature: cold seep; material: marine sediment; isolation source: sample #5579, elevator 3A push core 41 containing 12 cm of sediment... ...
ACATTTATCGCATAACACCAACGCTTCAAGGTGTTATGCATATTTCAACTTTCTTAAGCTACAAGAAAAGAGGCTACGCATAGCTATGCGCTAGCCTCTTATTTTTATCTGTTTCATAGGAAAGTTTCAATAACGTAGCTGACTAATTAGGAGGCGGTTCCTATCAACCCTCACTCGGAACTTTCACACATTAGTTGGAAATGATTCGTTTTTCAACCTCTCACCCCCTTCATCTAATAAAAGTTCATTATAACCTAGTCCTATTTATTTGACAATGACTGCTATTTGTTGCACAATATAATTACATACTCTTTATAAACTTAATCAATTCTGATAATCTTCAGAATCAACAATAATCCATCCAAATGCAATACAAAGAGAGGTCCTTATGAAAAGATTGATTCAAAACATTCAATGGATTTTTATCTTTTTAATAGTCTGGATAATACTGTTCGAAAAGCTTAACCCGTCCATTGTAATCAGCGGATTCATTACAGGATACATATGTCTTTTCTTTACTGAAAAATATCTTATAGGCGGTTCCTACTACAAGGAATACCCCATTAGTCTTTTTGGCATACTTAAATATATTGTCTTTCTTGTATTGGAAATCTACAAGGCCGGTTTCAGCACAATATTCAAAGTTTTTTCAGGAAAGATAAATCCTGGTGTAGTTGATATAGAAACAGACCTTGAGAATGATTTTTCCATAATAATACTTGCCAATTCAATCACACTAACTCCGGGAACTGTGACTCTGGACAAGAAGGACAATAAACTCAAAATTCTCTGGCTTGATATGGAAACTGATGATCCAGAAGAAGCTGGAAAACTAATAAAGAAAAATCTTGAAAAACATCTCAGAAAAATAACATCATAAACAAAGCGGCTTTGCTGAGTACTCTACAAAAAATAAGTAATTGGGGAAATACTATGGATATTACTTCACTGGCTGTCATTTTACTAACGGTAATGAGTACATTCAGAATAATAATCGGCCCTACAATTTGGGACAGGCTCCTGGGCCTCAATTTAGTAACAACAAAGCTTATCATGCTCATAGTATTGATAGCTTCATTGAGGCAGGAATCCTTTCTCCTAGACATTGCAATTATTTATGCTCTTCTTGGATTCATAGGAATAACATTCATGTCCATATATATTCAAACCAAAGGAGCCAAAAATGAATAATACAATAGGAACCATAATAATATGGATAGGAATAGCATTCATAACAATTGGCGTGTTCAGTATTTACCGATTCAAGAATTTTTATCCAAGAATACTGGTTGCATCCAAAATTGATACAGTGGGCAATATAACATTAATGATTGGAATAGTTATCAAAAACGGTTTCACTTTTTTTTCACTGAAAGTACTTCTGATACTAACAATCATGACTGTAATCAATCCATTGAGCACTCACTCTGTAGCCAGGTCCGCCTATTTCAGTGGATACAGAATAAGAAAGGAGTAGCATATGAAGCAGATTGCACTTATTTTGCTTGTGGTTTTAGCCATCTATGCTGTGCAGACTAAAAAACTCAGAAGAGCAGTCATATTTCTTGGTGCTTTTTCCCTGAGCATATCTTTCGTATATATGCTCTATAATGCTCCTGATGTTGCAATTGCAGAAGCAGTTATAGGATGTACATTGTCGACGATTCTATATCTTGTGGCCCTTAGAAAATATAAGATTTTCACAGTTTTTTACCATGTACCCAATGGAGAAGTTGTGGACAGCTACTACAGTAAAAGTGAGCATTCGGAATTCATCAAGCTTCTGAAGGAATTCTGTACAACTCAGGAGATTGATCCCCAGATAATATATACAACTGACACTAAGGACACCATAATGGAAAACAACATGTACTCCGTAATACTGGAACCAACCGAAGAGGACCTTTATATCCATGTTCATTCAGAAAACTGCAAGGTTGACGCTCTTGAAATTTTTCTAGCGGATAAGATCTACCCTTACGAATATACTATTGTAAAAAGTAGCGAGGTGGTTTGATGAAAAGAAAACTGACTGCATTATATGTAATAATTGTTGGGTTCATTGTACTGCAATGCAATTCTGTTTTTGAAAACAGATTCGGACGTCCCATATACGACCATGTTATTGAGTCTGGATATAATGAAACAGGTTCTGAAAATCTTGTTACAGCCGTATACCTTTTCTATAGATACTACGATACACTATTTGAAACTCTTATGCTACTCTTAAGCATAATTGCGGTAATATACATGTCAGCTCACGGAAGTGGTGATTACCATGAATGACCACTCAGAGCTTTTGTCGAAAACACTGGGAATCATATATCCCTTTATCATCATCATAGGAATATATATTACAGTAAATGGTCACATGTCTCCCGGGGGAGGCTTCCAGGGTGGAGCAGTCATTTCTGCAATCTTCATATGCAAGTATCTGATTCTTCCCATACACGACACCCAACTGGACAGGATACAGATGATTGAAAAACTGGCATTGGTTTTCATACTCCTGTTTCCAGTAACCTTCGTTTTCATGCAGCTGAACATACAGTTTCCAGAATTTAACCTCATATACCTTATATTTATGAATACTCTAATATCCTTAAAGGTTGCGTGTGGTCTAAGCATTATATTCTTCAGATTCGTCTATTACGAAACAAGGTGATTTTTATGATTAATAAAGCAGTAGAACTAATAATAGAATATGTCAATGGAGAAAACATCTCCCTCATACTTTTCTTTGTGGGAATCTACGGATTGACAGCGAGAAATAACATAATAAAGTCAATAATAAGCCTGGGCATATTGCAGGCTTCTATAATATTGTTTTTCGTGTCAATGGATGCTGATACAAGCTCCATTCCTCCCATCGGCAGGACCTTTACAGAAATACCTTCCGATCCCGTTCCCCAAGCCTTGATGATAACAGCTGTAGTAATAGGAATATCAGTCACCGCTGTAAGCCTCACAATGTTCATAAGCCTTTACCGAAAATATGGTACCACCAACTGGAGCAAGGCAAGAAAAAAAAGGGAGGATATGAAATGATAATGATGGATATGCCTCTCCTGGGATTCGTTTTGATACCTGTATTCACAGGTCTTTTGATTTATATTAAGCCTAACAAAACAACTCTTGGAATAACGCTTGCTATTCAGGGTCTGCTGCTCTTCTTCAGCATCAGATACATGATTCTCCTGCAATCAACAACTGAAATCCTGGAACATCTCAGCAGCTACGACCTGCCTGTGGGAATGGCTCTTAAACTTGATAGTTTGTCTTCAACCACCATACTTTTGAACAATCTTCTGTTCTTTCTAATGGTATTATTTAACAGCAGAAAGGAATATATGAACAAACTTTTCATTTTCCTTTTCCTTAGCCTTCAGGGACTGGTAAACGGCATATTCCTGTCAACTGACCTATTCAACTTCTACATACTGATGGAGGCTGCCACTGTAATCATTAGCATATTAATCATGTACAAAAAGGACAGTCGATCCATGTACGATGGAATGATATATCTCATGGTAAATATGGCAGGCATGGCCTTCTTCCTCCTGGGAACAGGCTATATATACAGATATTTCGGGGTTCTGGATTTCACAACTATTTCAACACTAATGAGTCAAGTGGAAAGCACTGGCCCCCTTGTTATGCCCTATGCCATGATGCTTACTGGAATCAGTCTGAAAGCAGCACTTATGCCCTTGTTCAGCTGGCTGCCAAAGGCCCATGGAACTCCTAGTGCACCTTCCATAGTTTCATGCATACTCTCTGGGATCTTCATAAAAATAGGTGTATACATGTTCATCAGACTGACTGCAATATTTGGTCCTCTTATGGATGTCTCAGGATACTTCCTGGTAATGGGCTTCATCACTGCCATTGCAGGCTTCATTTTCGCCATATCCCAAAGCGACATAAAGCTAATTCTTGCATATCACACCATATCTCAGGTTGGCCTTATAATGATTGGTCTTAACTTGAACAATGCCGAGGCATATGGCGGAGCTCTTTACCACTTCTTGACCCATGGAATCTTCAAATCCCTCCTTTTTCTAATAGCAGGTATGCTCACTGAAATGTACCATACGAGGAAAATATCAGAAATCAAGGGATTGTGGCAGCATTCTAAGATCCTAAGCATATCACTAATCATTGCTATACTGAGTATTACTGGTTCACCATTTTTAAGCGGAGGATATTCAAAACACCTTATTATCCATTCAAGTACGGGAATACTGATTCCAATGCTTCTGAAAATAATTAGTGCTGGAACAATGATATCCTTTATAAAATTTTTGAAAGTCATATTTTCAAGTACTAGAACTAGTCCTAAAAAGAATCTTGAAACAAATGAAGCTGCTGTAATCTCAATCATGGCCATTATGTGCATAATCCTTGGATTATTCGGCGACAGGTTCGTAACCCTCGTTACAGGATATGTGGGAGTTTATTCAGCATCAATGCAGGCAGGAGACCTGGCAAGCTATATCCTTACATACTGTGCTTCATACCTTGTATATAGAATGATCATAAAGGACAGAAAGTGGATTGCAAAATTAAGGGGATTCGAGCTTGGATTCAACAGCATATCACTTTCAATCCTGAGCTTTTTTGTTATGAGCCTTATGATTCTTAAACTTTCAATATAAAACCGCATGAATCTCAATGAAAGATTCATGCGGCTTTTTAACATTTACCCCTGTTGAGGTCTGGTTCTTTTGTAGTTTCCTATTATCCTAAGATACTCACTGTGTTCTTTTATCTCCTTAAGGACCTTCTGAGTAGTTTCATCATATATGTTTCCCTCTATGTCTATGTAAAAACCGTATTTAAAAGGCTTATTTTGAATTGGTCTTGATTCCAGCTTTTCCATGTTTATACCATAGTCAGAAAATATCTTGATACATTGGTAGAGAGAACCTGCACTATGTTTGGTTTCCAAATACATGCTTACAATATCAGCATCCTTTACATATTCTTTTTTGTATGTGATTATTCCAAACCTTGTAGTGTTCAGCTTGTTGTCCTGGATATCCGAATCAAGAATTTTCATGTCATAGATTTTGGCAGCTCTGCTGCTTGCTATTGCTGCAGCAGTCTTGTCTCCAAGTTCCTTGATATATTCAACACTCTTTGCCGTATCAAGATATGCAACCTTGTTAATTCCCTTGTTGTTATCGAAAAAATCCTCGCACTGCCTAAGTGCTTCAGGATGGGAATAAATTGTTTTAAGATCCGCAAATTCCGTATCATTGAAGGTGATAATACAATGGTTCACCTTTACATATTCCTCCCCAACCATATATACATCATAACTTTTCATAAGGTCAAGAGCTCTTGTTATTGCTCCCGTTGTACTGTTTTCGATAGGAAGAACAGCATAGTCAAGCTTGCGATTGTGTACATCCGTTATCATGTCCCTGAAATTGTCATAGGGAATTCCTTCCACATCCTCGCCGAAATACTTTACTACTGCTATTTCACTGTATGCACCAGGTACGCCTTGATAACCAACTTTTAGCATAATTCACCTCCATTAACATATGTATGTATTTTTCTAACCTTATCGTTAAGAATCTTGAATTCCTCCGGAGTAAGTGACTGTGCACCGTCACAAAGGGCTTCATGAGGATTGTTGTGAACCTCTATCATAAGTCCGTGGGCTCCGATTGCAGCAGTAGCCCTTGATGCCGGCTCAATCATGCTAGCCCTTCCAGTAGCATGGCTTGGATCAATTATAATAGGAAGATGAGACATTTCTTTTATTGCTGTAACTATATTAAGATCAAGAGTATTCCTCATATGGGTTTCAAAAGTCCTTATTCCTCTTTCACAAAGAATCACTTCTTCGTTTCCTTCCGACATGATGTATTCGGCAGACATTAGGAATTCCTTGATTGTTGAAGACATTCCTCTTTTTAGCATTACAGGCTTATCGCATTTTCCAACTTCCTTCAAAAGAGCAAAATTCGCCATGTTCCTAGCACCAATTTGGATAATATCAGCATACTCATATACTGCATCAAAATCATGTGGATCCATAAGCTCTGTTATAATTGGAAGACCCGTTGCTTCCTTTGCCTTCTTTAAAAGCTTAAGACCCTCAAGTCCAAGACCCTGGAAACTGTATGGAGACGTCCTAGGCTTGAATGCTCCACCTCTTAATATGTCAGCTCCGTATTCCTTTACCTTTAATGCAGTCTGGATTATCTGCTCTTCACTCTCTACAGAACATGGACCTGCAATGATTGTGAAATTGTCTCCACCTATTTTTACACCCTCAACATCAATGATAGTATCAACACGGTTTGCATATCGGCTTGCCAGTTTGTATGGTTCCTGGATTCTGAACACCTTTTCAACCCCTTCTTCACCTGCAAAATAATCAAGTTCAACCTTTTGAGTATCTCCAACTAGAGCTAATATGTTTTGTCCCGCTCCATACGTTACTATTACCTGCAACCCCAATTTTTCTGCCCTTTTTCTAATATTCTTTGTTAATTCTCCTTGATTCTGCTTCATAACTATAACCATTTTTTCCCTCCTGAATTTTGAAANNAAAACTTAGTGAATTATTCCCTCGTTGCTCCAACCGACTCAATGAATTAATTTAAAGCCGATATATAAAAAGACCTGTGAGTAAACTCACAGGCCAAATCTTTCTTATTTAATTTGAGTTTAACTTTTTCACCTTACATATTCTGTTTTATTGTATGTAAAGAATCCAGCGCTAAAGAAGCCCCAGAAAAAGTTATAAAAGAAACTATTTAATTTTGAAGTTTTAAGAATCATATTTAAGTTTTCCATAATACTTCTCCATTTCCATTTATTGAAACTAATTATACTCAAATGTTACATAAATGTCAAGATTATTCGTCAAATTATTAATATTTTCTAAAACAGGCCAGCAGTTAATATTATACTTGTCTTTCATAAAACCGATTAATTTAATTAACTGTCAATCTTATACCCGTCTCTATGACGGTCTGAAATCATTGCTACAAGCTTGCAAATTTTATGCCCTTCTTTTACGAATTTTTCTTCATATTCTGTGGCTGTATTGTCAATAATATGGTCTGTACTATAAAGATTATGAGTCTCAAAAAGTATATCCCATCCGTTTTCCACCAATACTTTCAGTGTATAATCAAACAATCCAACATTGTCTGTCTTGAATACAAGCTCTCCTTCATTCTTAAGCATCATCTTATATATATCAAGATGTCTTGGGCTAGTTAGCCTTCTCTTTTCATGTCTTGGCTTTGGCCATGGATCTGAGAAATTCAAATATATCCTTTCCACNNACTGAAGGTTTCACTTGCAATTTCAGCCTTGGAATGGACTATGAAATAATTCGGCAAAGCTCCTTCTTTCTCTATGGTGTTGATCCACCTAAATATAACCTTTGTGTTCATCTCAAATCCAAGATAATTTATATCCGAATTTTTCCCTGCAAGCTTTCGTATGAATCCTCCCTTGCCGGAACCTATCTCTATATGAAGTTCATTTTCATTTTCAAATATATTGTCAAGTCCGCCATCCAGGTTTTCAGGCTTTGTAATTACCCTTGGATGTGCATCAAGTATTTTATATCCTTCTTTAATATGTCTCAGTCTCATAAATCGTCTCCTCCAGTCCAGCAATTTTACCATTAACAGCAATGAATTTCAATATTTATAACATTCAATTCATAATAATATAATCATTAATTCTTGAACATATACTATCATCAAAGACCTTGCCGGAAGCAATTGTTCCCAATACAATAAGAGAATCCATTGCTTCTGTTTTTATGCCAAAATACCTGCCCATTGCAGCCATTGGCTTAAGACCGTAAGGAATGTCTTCCGTTATATATCTTGACTCCAAAGATGAAGGCCCATTAGCTTTAGTATGGACAAAACTTTCTGACAAAGTTTCATAAAGGCTATCCTTCCTGAATCCATAAATCTTTTCTATATATTCCATAAGAGTTTCCGTTTCAATTCCTTGAGCCTTAGCTATATTAATTCTTTCCCTGTCCACTTTCTCAATTACTCTTGCTACTGCAGGGGTTATTCCTTCCTTGTAAAAGTCAAATTTACCCTTTGTGTTTTCTAGCTTAGCCGCATTCATTACAGTGATAGCTGTATGTACTACGCAATTCATATTGGACAGATTAACCTCAAAAATATTCTTTCCTCTTACAAAGACTTCCGTTATTCTGTTTAGCATTGAAACTCCTACATCAACAATATCTGGATAAACAGAAGACACTATTATTTCACTTTTGATTCCTTTTAAGACAATATTTCTCTCATCAATTAATCTGCTGGCAAAAATAGAAGAGCTTAAGGACAATATTTTTTTATAATCCTCCATGTTTCTATCTCTGATCATTTCATTCAACAGAAGACATCCGTAGTTGTCGGGCATCAATACTGTATAAATATCCTTGTATTCCATCTTCTTAAAACATTTCAAAAACTCGTCAAAAAACATTTCATGACAATAGCCAGGAACACAGATAAAGACCATTTCAACATCCTTCAATGCAAGATCCAAATCATTGGTAACCATATTTAAACTGCAGCTGAAATCAAATATTCCTTGTATATTCATTTCATACCCATATTCTGTTTTATCTTTTTGAAAGCTTCTCTTGTATAAACTTACACTGTGTCCCAGATGTGTGAAATATGCTGACAGGGAAAAACCTGAATTCCCTCCTCCAAGAACGGCTATTTTCATTTTATCCATAATAAACCTCGATAATTTAATCTTTCTCATTATATCAAAAGACCTGGATAATTACATGTATTTTATATGAAATATGAATAATTTCAATACAAAATCATTATTTTTTTTATATCTTAGGATACTTGACTATGCAACATTCATATTCTATAATTTATGTAGGTTGATACAACAACCTGTTTTATACATTAAGGAGGAAGTTATGAAAGTATTAATGACCGGAAACGAAGCAGTTGCACGTGGCGCATATGAAGCAGGCGTAACAGTGGCATCTGCATATCCAGGTACACCAAGCACTGAAATAATGGAAAACTTTTCAAAATACGAGGGAGTATATGCAGAGTGGGCACCGAACGAAAAAGTTGCAGCTGAAGTTGCAATGGGAGCAGCTGTAAGAGGTGTAAGATCCTTTGCCTCTATGAAGCACGTAGGACTAAATGTTGCGGCAGATCCCTTCATGTCATTTGCATATCACGGTTCAAACGGCGGCTTTGTAATAATTACCGCCGACGAGCCAAACATGTTCTCTTCCCAAAATGAACAAGACAACAGACTCTACTCCATTCATGCCAAGGTAGTATGTTTGGAACCTTCTGATTCCCAGGAATGCATAGATTTCATGAAGATTGCATTTGAAATAAGTGAACAATTCAATACTACAGTTCTTTTCAGACTAACTACAAGGGTATGTCACTCAAAAACGCCTGTAGAACTAAAGGAAAGAATTGTACCTAAAACTGAAACCTTTGTGAAAAATTCAAAGAAATATGTAATGGTACCTGCTCATTCAAGAACAAGACATCCAGAAATAGAAGAAAATCTTCTTAAACTTAGTGAGTATGGAAATACTTCACCATTGAACAGTGAAGAAATCCACGACACCAAAATTGGTATAATATGCAACGGAGTATCCTACCTCTATGCTAAAGAAGTCATGGGCGACAATGCTTCCTATTTGAAAATAGGAATGTCAAATCCTCTTCCTGTAAAAAAAATCACGGAATTTGCAGGAAAAGTAGACAAGCTTTATATAATAGAAGAAAACGAGCCCTTCATGGAAACACAAATAAGATCATGGGGCATAAAATGTACAGGAAAGGATCTCTTTCCAATATGTGGAGAATTCAGCCCTGAACTCCTAAGGGAAAAGCTACTGGGCGTGAAGCCAACAATAGCCTTCACACCTGAAAACGAACCACCCATGAGACCCCCAGTACTTTGTGCCGGATGTCCTCATAGAGGGCTGTATTTCGAACTTGGTAAATACAAGAACAAGGCATTCTTCTCGGGAGATATTGGATGCTACACCCTAGGTTATCTTCCTCCTTTCGAGGCTATGGACCTTTCAATAGACATGGGTGCATCAATCACTGCGGCCCAGGGGTATCAACGAGGAAATGAAATGTCCGACGACGACAATGCAAACCTTAAACCTTTTGCTTTGATTGGAGATTCAACATTCTTCCATTCGGGAGTAACTGGTCTTCTCAACATGATCTACAACCATACTCCTATAACTGTTATCATTATGGACAACAGCATTACAGCTATGACTGGACACCAGGACAATCCAGGAACTGGTGTAAGTGTAATGGGCAGTATGTCACAGAAGGTCGACATAGAAACTATGTGTCTGGCTTGCGGAGTAAATAAAGACAATATTCTTGTTGTTGACCCTTATGACCTCAATGCCACAAAGGATGCTGTAAAGAAAGGTTATGAAGCAACTGAACCTTTTGTAATAATTACAAGAAGAGAATGCGCTCTTCTAAAACCTATACAAAAAGAAAGAGCAGATATGAAATGCAAAGTGGACTACGATAAGTGTCGTTTCTGTAAAATATGTATAAAAACTGGATGTCCTGCACTTCAGATAGACCATGAAAACGAGAAGATATACATAGATACAGTTCAGTGCAACGGTTGTTCAATATGCTTACAGGTATGTCCATTTGACGCAATTGAAAAGGTAGGTGAATAATATGTCAGAAACTAAGAATATTTTACTGGTTGGAGTAGGCGGCCAGGGTACAATACTGACTTCAAAAATAATATCAAATGGCTTCATCAATGCAGGTTATGAAGTTAAAATGGCTGAAATTCATGGAATGTCACAAAGAGGTGGCAGCGTCACTACACAGATAAGATACGGTGAAAAAGTATATTCTCCCGTAATAGAAAAAGGCACTGCAGACCTTATTGTTGCCTTTGAAAAATCTGAAGCTTTAAGATGGTTGGAATATCTAAGAGAAGACGGAATTCTCATAGTCAACGACTATACCATAGAACCCTTCACTGTTTCTCTTGGAATCAGCGAATATCCTGAAGATGTAATAGACGAGTACAAGAAAAAAATCAAGAATCTTCACATTTTCAATGCCTTTGATGTGGCTGAAAAGATCGGAAACTCAAAGGCAATGAACATAGTTCTTCTAGGTTCCCTCGTAAAGGCACTATCTATTGATGATATTGACTGGAAAGAAATGATTGCACAGACAGTTCCTAAAAAGTTTGTTGAGCTTAATCAAGAAGCCTTCAAAGCGGGTTACAAGGACTAGAACTTGGAAAAATTCTCAGAGCTCGATGCCCTGAGAATTTTTATATATTACAACTTATAATACCATCCTATCCATCTATTCACTGAAGTCAAGATCCATGTAAAACTTGTAAACCTCTGAATTTATAATATTTCTTGAATATTCTATTATCTTGTTTTCCTCTGAATAAGTTGTCTTTTCAAGGAGAAGAACAGGCTTTTCCTTATCAATATCCATGATTTTACTTTGTTCTTCTTCAAGGATAACAGGTTCTATATATACCTTTGCCTTCTTCTGCTTTAGAAAGCACTTGCTCTTCACAAGATCATGAATATGCCTCGTTCCCTCTTCCTGAAGTTTCAAAGAAGGATAATACTTAAGAGGTAGATATACATACTCCATTGCATTAACTCTTTCACCCTCAAGCTTGTATCTAATAATTTCATAGAGTTCATCAGTCTCAGAAAGGTCCATCTTCTCTGAAAACTCACTGCCAACCTTGATAACTTTTACAGATTTGGTTTCGTGGACATCTTCATCCATTGAGCTATTGTTTTCAAAGCCGTAGGCATTGTGATTCTTTACATCCTCTATCTTCTTTTCAGATACAAAAGTTCCTTTTCCTTGAATCCTGAAGACGTATCCATCATTGACAAGGTCCCTGATTGCAGTTGTTGCCGTTATCCTGCTTACATTGAACATATCCCCAAGGCTTTTCTCAGAAGGAATTTTATCTCCGTGCTTGAAATTTCCATGTTTTATATTCTCAATTATATATTCTTTTATCTTCACATATTGCGGAATGTAAGCCATTTTTTCCTCCCTGTTGATTATGTAAATATTATACACTTTGAAGTTGATATGTCAAGTGTTCACTCCATTAATAATACTTTACGTAGATAGCTATAAGTGTTAAAATTAAAGGGATATATAAAACGGAGGAATTTATGAGTAGACTTACTTTAAACGAATTACACAGAGAAATATTAAGCAATTTAACCGATACTAATTTTTTAAACAATATAGAACTGACTGAAGAGAAAATACATTCTTTAGTACTCAACAAACATTTCGTTAACAAATTATCTACTCTTGTGAATAAAAATGAATTTACCTGTAGTAATGTTCTTAACCTTTGTATTGACATACTTAACAATCTAGCCAATGAGCAGAAAGAAGACTGGCTTGTCTATACATACCAATATGTTCTAAACAAGTCATATCCCCATGCAGTTACAATTGACATGGTAAAGAAATATGAAAAATCAGTAATCATATTTCTTGAAATATTAAAGTCGATTTTCGACTCCCAGAAAAAAAATCAGGAATTCAACAAATACCTTGATTTTGAATTCCTTTCCCAGGAAGAAATTGACAATTTAAGAGATCCCAAAGATTACTT
>LGOV01000556.1_pt2 | contig 12678 bp, 11 predicted proteins | sample 469881 | NCBI WGS metagenome assembly LGOV01 (sample SAMN03857199, study PRJNA290197) | marine sediment metagenome | biome: marine cold seep biome; feature: cold seep; material: marine sediment; isolation source: sample #5579, elevator 3A push core 41 containing 12 cm of sediment... ...
ATTAGATAATTTTGTTGACATATTAAATAATACTAATTTTTCGATAGAGCAATCTCCAGCGTTTAAATTATATTTATAATAATTTGAGATTTTGGAAATTTCTTGATCTAAAACATCTAAATATTTTTCTCCTACTAACTGTGAAACATTTAAGTTTTGCACAATCGAGAAAACAGGAATTTCTTGATCAAAAATATACATTGAATAAGTATCATCAAATATCGCTAAAAACATAATATCTGTTTCAAACTTAATATCAGAATCTTCATATTTACGATAATAGTATAAACGATGTAAAGATAAAGGTGGAATATCCGTTCTAACAACCTGCATATTCATATTATAGAATAAATCAACATATGATTTAAGTTCATGCTTTGGAGCATAAAACATAATAACTTCATATGAATCCTCATTTTTTTTGTGAATAATGTAATCCATTTTCATATCATCAAATGGGATCATTATCGTTTTACCAATTTGGGAATTAATATAATCGCCGATTTCTGAAGGTTTATAAATAATTGGTACTTCAATTTTACGAAACGTAAAAAGTTCCTCGTGGACAATTAAGTTCACGCGGCGGGCTTTAATTTTGAATAGTTTAAAAGTGTCTTTTAACAATTTAGTTAACTTTTCTTCTTTATAGATAATTCCGTTTTCTATTGTACCTGGAGGTAGTTTAACACTTGAATACTTTAGTTTCTTCATAGCGTACCCATCTGGTTTTTCAATAAAATTGAATTCCTTATCAGTAAAGAAGCAGTTGATTGCTAATTTTGACATTTTTACACCTTCTTCCTAAAAAATCAATGATAAATACCAATCAATTAATGGCTGTCCTAAAAAGTATGCTAGTAAGCTTCCCATAAATATGAATGGTACAAAAGGTAAATAACCTTGTTTTTTTCTTAATATTACACTAAAAATCAAACCTAGTAACGCAGCAAACATAATTGAAATAAAGACAATCTCCCAACCTAAAATTAGGCCAATAATGAAATAGAGTTTTATATCTCCGCCACCTAAGGCTTCTTGCTTAAACCTTTTTTTTCCGTAAAGGGCAATAAGATACATAAATCCAAATCCAACGACTGCTCCTATAATAGCATTATACCATAAAATTACCGGACTAAACATTCGTAAAGTAAATATGACCGGTAAAAATACCAATAAAATAATATCCGGTACTATTTTATAATAAATGTCACTTACTGTAATAATCATCATTAGAGAGATAAATACTACTATTAATATATATTCTACCATATTATCATGTAAAATTACAAATGAAATCAAAAATAATACACCTGTCAAGAACTCAATGACCGGATATTTGACCGAAATGTGTTCGTTACAGTTTTTGCACTTCCCTTTTAGGATAATATATCCAACAACAGGAAAAAGCTCTAAGACACCTAAAGTTATGCCACAAGATGGACAATGACTTCTGCCTAAGAGAGACTTTTTTTGTGGAATTCTGATTCCAACTACATTAAAAAATGATCCAAAGATTAATCCAATAAAGAAAATATACGAATATAATAAAATATCAATTAAAATCAATTTAGTCACCACTTATTAATTAGATTTTATTAAAAAAGAGCGATTACCGCTCTTTTTATGGTTTAACTAAAACTTAGTCGTCCGAAACATGTCCTCTTGCAGTACCAGCAATTTGTTCAGAACTTGGAATAGCTGCTAACCATTCCCATTCATCAGTAGCTGCAGTACCTGCACCATTTTTCTCTAATGTAACTGTCCAGTCTCCTGAACCAAGTTGAGCGATGACAGCACTATCTCCTGTATCAGTTTCTTCATAATAACTATCATTGAAACTAGATACGTAAGGACTTAATTCATCCCAATCTAAACCTTCATCAGATGCACAAGTTGTTTGTGCACAGTATAATTTTGCAGCATTTTCGATTGCTAAAGCATCAGCAACGATTGCGTCTTTCTCAGTATTAGTAATGATAGTTCCTACCGCAGGAATAGCGAAAGCACTAATAATTCCTAATACAACGATTACGATTAATAGTTCTATTAATGTAACACCCTTATTATTCATTTATAATTTCCTCCTAATTTTATTTTTTTATATCTATAATACTACTTGTAATTAATATAACACTTTTAAATCTTGATGTCAATGATTTATGCCTATTTTAGATAAATAGTCAATAGTAGTTTTCCACAATCATTAAACTTGGCTAGTAAACGATAAACTAGGTAGCATAATCGCTAATAGCATCACAACAACAAGTCCAAAAATAACAATTAACATTACTGGTTCAAGTAATTTTCGAACGCGGTCGATTTTCACTGTGCTATCTTCATCATAGAATGTGGATAAGTTTTTAAGCATTCTCCCTAAGTCTCCAGTTCTTTCACCAACACTGATCATTCTTGTAAATACAACCTCAACTCCGTAATGTCCTTCAAATGCTCTTGACATAAATTCTCCAGCATTTACATTTTTTTGGGCTTCAACGATTAATTCTTTATAAATTTGATTGTTGAGTGTGTCGTAAGTAGCAACTAAACACTCTTGCAAAGGTACATGATTATTTAACATTTGCGATAGTGTAGCAGCGATTCTTGATAAGTTATTTAATTTCACAATTTGGCCAATTATCGGCATTTTAATCGCCAAATAAGCTAATAACTTTTGAAATTTAGCTGATTTCTTTTTCAATATTATGAATGTTATAACAAATGTAATTGTCGAAAGAATTAAGACAATACCATTTGAATTCAGAAAATTCCCTGTATCAATAAAAAATTGGGTAATTGGAGGCATTGTTGTACCTTCAACACTACTAAACATATCTTCATAACCTGGCATAACATACACAAATATGAAGATTGCAACTGCGAATGCAACTCCTAAATAAATTACTGGCATCATCATTGTTTGCTTAATTGATGATTTTATTCTAAATTGTGTTTCAAAATAGTAAATAATATCTAATAACGTTCCTTTTAAATCTCCTGTTTTCTCTCCAACACGAACCATTGATATTAAGATATCTGGAAAGTCACTTGGATACTCAGAAAAAGCATCGGCCAACGTAGTACCACTATTCACTTCAAAGTATATTCCATAAAAAATTCTTCTTAATGGCTTATTCGTTTGTTGAGTAGCTAAAATTTCTATTGCTTCATTTAACTTAACACTAGCATTAAGTAAAGAACCTAATTGTTTTAAGAAGAAGATTAAATCTCTTTCTTTTAAAACCTGTCCGAAACTTATTCTCGTTAAATCTCCAAGCCATGATTTTTGTTGATAAATTTCTATTGGTTTCATACCTTGTTCTTGTAAAAATTTATTAACCATTGCCTTTGATGGTGCCTCTGTAACACCTTTAACAATTTTTCCATCTTTTAACCGTCGAGCACGATATTTATAATCAAATATCTTCATAATTACACCCCTAATCTAAGCTGATTCGCATTACTTCATCTAAAGTTGTTTGTCCTAAAACAACTTTTTCAAGACCAGCTTCAATTAATAATTTAGTACCATCTTTTCTTGCCTGTGCTAACACTTCATACTCTTTAGCATCATTAGAAATCATTCTTATGATACCTTCATTAACGTCTAATATTTCAAAAATCGCTGTTCGTCCTTTATAACCTTTATTATTACAAAGTTCACAACCTACAGCTTTTTTCATTTTTTCTATTTTTACACCATTTCTTTCAAATACTTGCATTTCTGTTTTGGATGGAGTTACCTCTTTACTACAATAAGGGCAAACTACACGTAATAAACGTTGAGCAACAACACCACTCAATGATGAAGCAACTAAGAAGCCATCAATACCCATATCCATTAAACGGGTAATTGTTTTAACAGAACTATTAGTATGAATTGTACTTAAAACTAAATGTCCAGTTAAAGCTGATTTTATTGCAATTTCTGCTGTCTCGCTATCACGAATTTCCCCAACCATTATAATATTAGGATCTTGACGTAAAATTGATCGAAGTGCATTTGCGAATGTAAAATCGATTTCTGGATTAACATTTACTTGATTTATTCCTTCAAGTTCAATTTCCACAGGATCTTCAACCGTAATAATATTTACATCATCAGCATTAAGTTGATCTAAAGATGCATATAATGTTGTCGTTTTCCCACTACCAGTAGGTCCACTAACCAACACAATACCATTTGGACGGTGAATTAACTTTTCGAATTTCGAACGTTCTAAATCAGTTAATCCTAAACGATCTAACCCTTTTGAATCTCTCGATAAATCTAACACCCTCATAACGGCTTTTTCCCCACGAATAGTCGGTAAAGTAGAAATACGTAAATCTATAGGTCTACCTTCAATTATTGTTTTAATACGACCATCTTGTGGTGATCTTGTATCTGTAATATCCATATGCGACATAACTTTAATACGAGAAATCAATTTTGGTAAAATAACTTTGGGTAAAGTTCTTTCCGTACTTAAAACACCATCAATTCGATAGCGTATTTTAAATTCAATATCAGTTGGATCAATATGAATATCCGATGCTTCACTTTTTACAGCAGTTAATAATATTTGATTAACAAGCTGAATAATTGGTGATTCATTAGAATCAGCATCTGGATCTTTTAATAGCTCTTCATAAAAGCTTTCTTCTTCTTTTTTAGTCTCTTTAACTTCAATACCTAAAGACTTTAAAGTTTTAGAGAAACCGTAATATCTAGCAATTGCTGTATCAATATCATTTTGTGTAGACAAAACAGTCTCAACATTCAACCCTGTTCTCAAACGAACATTTTCAATAGTTGGGAAATCAAGAGGATCATTTGTAGCAATAACCACTCTTCTACCATGTATATTAATCGGCATTATTTTTGCCTTTGTAACAAACTCTTCATCTAATAACTTTAAAACACTTTCATCAATATATAAAAGCTGTAAATTTACTCTTCTTATACCTAAAGAAGATTCAAGAGCATCAACGATTTGAGAATCGTTACAATACCCAAAACGAATTAATGCCTCTCCTATTTTTTCGCCTTTTGAACGTTTTCTAAGAGCTTCATTAATTTGCTTTTCAGTAACTACACCTTGTTCAAATAAAACATCACCTAGACGCTTTTGTACGTTTCTAGCCATAATACCACACTCCAGTTAGTTTAAGGTTCAAAAATTATTTCTTTAATAGGCGGGTAAAACTCAAATAGAATAACTTTATTATATATAACAACACCATCAATGTCAGTAACTACTCTAACAACTTCGATAATTACACCGTTAAATCCACTTTGAAGTAACGCTATGTCATTCGTTGATTGAGTTATATAAGCAACTTCAGTTTTTGTAATAGTAATACTAATATTATTTACAAAAGGTAATCCATGTAAAACCATTATTCCACTAAACTCATCAATTTTCTCAATTGTAAAATAATAGTCTGATTCATTTGGATTGTAAAATGAGAAACTCTCATTAACAACTCTATTTATTACAGTATTTCTAGCAAAGTATGGAAAAGTTTCAACCGTATATTGTGCAAAATCAATATTAGGTTCATAATGAACTTCATTCACTAAAAAACTGGTTTCTAGTACTAATTCAAGCATTGCAGAAGCTAAAACTGTCATCTCAGCATCATTTAAATCATTACCGAAAATTTCAATAATATCAAATAGTTCTTTTGATGAAATAATGACTTTCCCATCAGCATAGATATCATCAACAACTTCTATTAAATCATCAATTTCAACACCTTCTGGTATACGGAATGATGAAGTTCCTAATTCTTCAACTGATAATTCCATATCAATCAAATAATCTTCAACATTCTTGCTCGAAAATGATTTCATAAGAGAAACATCATAAAGGATATCATTGACTAGTAGAGTTAAATCGATATTCTCAATTACATTTTCTAAAAATTGTAAATCAGTAATTTCTTGAACAACAACTTCTCGATCACTTCCTTGGTAATATACAACAATTTCATTTATTTCACCTTGCTGAATATTATAAGTAGAAGCATCAGAGTCAAAATATATCAAATCGCGATTAAACTCATAACTATAATCTTGATATTTAAGTTCAAAAACAATTGTGTCATCGTTATACCAATAAGCAATCTTTTGATCGAGTCTTGGAATAACCTCATCCTCTGTCAAACCACCAATATAAACACTACCAAGCCTTGTATCTGGTTCGTAAGTACCAATTCTATAACCAGTAGTCATATACCAAATAACAAAAATCGTCGCAGCAACAATCAATCCAATAATTGATGCGTATAAAATAAAACCTAAATTACTATTTTTAAACTGTGAGTTCATGAAATCACCCCATCATTAATATATTCAAAATTATTATACAACAAATTGACTAGTTTTACAAAATAAAAATGATTTTTTAAAAAAAAGATTTCTAAATAGATAATTCCCTTAACCCTTTTTACAATTCATTTAATTAAAATAATCCTCAAAAAAATAGGTGAAAGCATAAAAAAATATAATAAAATTGTTATTATAAGAATTCTCATTTTGTTTAAGTATAGGATTTACTCGTTTTTTTGCATCTTGAAAACTAAGTTCTTAAATATCTTAAACATCATTTACTCAAAATTGGTAAATTCAAATTATCATATTACTATCTTTAAAAATTGACTAAAGCAAAAAAAGGACATTAGTTTTCCCTATTTATTAGTGAATTTTCCTCTCAAAAAGGCCTTGTAAGTTACTATTTTTATTTTTTCATTATCTTGGAATAATTAATAAGTATAACAATCTTTCCAATTTCATATTCGGAAAAACCATGTGAATCCGTTCATAAAAAATTTTTTTTAACAAAAATAATCCTAACTAATATATCAAATATTGATGCTCCCAATCTAAAGGGTCAATAAATTTAAGATAAGTAAAATCTTTTATTAGAAATCTAAAAATGGAAAGCTTCTATCTTTATTTATTATTTCTTTTTGACAGATTAAAATTACAAAAACTCATATTAAGTATCGTTTTTTTTATATCGACCCTATCAAACACATTAGAAAAATACATATTGGAGTAGCTAGTTTTTTCATTTTTTTTCGTCATACAACATTAATTTTATTCTTTCATATATATTTATATTACTTATATTTCTTAAAAGCATCAAAAAAAAATGCGATTAATATATATCGGTCAATAATTCCCCATTTTTTTATTGAATGGATTTAAATGAATCTTATTTATAATTAGAATTTTAGGACATCGTGATAAATACCTATTTTATTGGGTTATTCTACTATTAGTGTGTTTTTTATGTATTACTTAATAAGTAATTATATTTACTTTCAATTCTATTAATGGTATAATTTAAATAAGTTGGAAAGGAGCGAGTCAATATGGTCAAAAATGAGAATGGTTTCAGTCTTGTTGAATTACTAGCCATTATAGTTATAACTAGTGTTATTATCGTTCCTCTAATGCAATCAATGATAGGAAACATTAGACTTAATAACATGATGCATGATCGTCGTAGCGCAACTAGTGTTGCTGACGGTGCGCTATATGGTTTTGATAAATTGGATTACTCTGATTTAGAATTAATTTTAGATAATGCAAATACAGTTGATTTTGATTATAACACTGAATTTAATCTTACTAATTGTGATTCGTTGCTTTCTAGTACCGATGATCAAGCAATGTGTACTGCTTTATTTGAATCGATTTTTACTAACGTATCTTTTGATAGCACTCATTTTAGAATATTTATTTATGATTACAATTTATCGACTGTTCGATATAATGCTTTAATTGCAAATACAAGTATTCCCCAAGAAGTTAGGGATCATATTCAAGATAATATTACTGCAAGCACTGATCCATACCCTGGATTAATTAGAATTTCAGTTTGGATTCAGTTCTCTGACGATCCTGTTCAAACCGTTCTATTAAGCGGTTTACTAATTGGTGATTGGAGTGGTAATTAATGGAAACACTTCGAAATAATAAGGGTTTTACCCTACTTGAGTTAATGCTTTCAATATTCGTTGGTACAATTGTAATATCAATATTAATGCAAATGCTAATGATGTCACTTGAAGCTAAACAGATGTTAGATATTGATGATCGTTTAAAAAATGAAAGTTATTATATTGGAGAACAGATCCAATGGAATGTTTTTGATATGCAAGCGCAGAGCGTAAGCATTTCAGAAACAGGAACTCAAATCATTGTTTCATTTAACCATGACTATGATATTGTGATTGATCCTGATACTCATCAAATAACACAGGATACTTCTAATGCATTTAGTGAAACCCTCATATATAACAAAGATTTAGAAACTATTCAATACGATGGGGTTCAGATTCATAATTCAAGTGTTCACTTTTTATCGGGAACAGTTTTCGAAGTTATCCCGATTGATTCCTCTTGTGATCCTGAAGCAACATCCTGTTCAGATATAGTTTTGTCAATTACATTAGTAATAACAATTGAACTTGGAGATGGAACTACAATAATTTCGCAAACCTTCGTTACAACAATAATTATATAAAATTTTATTATTTATGATTTTATTAACATAAATAGAGGTGATTATATGTTTAAAAGAATTAAAAAATTATTTAAAAAGAATCCTCTTAATCCAATTAGTAATTCAAGAGGAAGTATTTTACCAACCGCTTTGATAGTTATAGTTATCTTAACTTTTTCGGTAACCTCAATCACGTCTTTATCTGTAAATTTAGCAGCTAATACAACAATGGAATTAGAAAATGTTGGTGATGAGAATCTTGGGAAAGCTAAAATAAAAATGGCAATTGCTGATTTTCAAGAATTTATTGGAGTTACGTATCCTGGTGATTATGATTCATATCTAGTATCCGGTGTCAATGACGCTAGTGATCTTTATGATGTCGATGTTACCGATGTCACTTCAATTACTGATGGTTATGGTGATTTTGGCGATAAAGAAGCAAGAGCTTTTAAATTTACTTATACACTTACTGATGGCGATATTTTAGTAATGTATTGCTATGTTTCAAACTTTGGATCTACTGTTGAGAACTTCAACCCGTTTGATTATTCAATCGGTACTAATGGATCTCTTATTTTAAATAGCGGATATTATGATGAAATACAATTATTTGGTGATGAAGTATTAATGGCTGGAGAAACTCCTTATGTAGTTGATGGTGGTTTTCTTCAAGCAGTAACTCCACAATCATCTGAAGTTTTCCCAGTATTAACAACAGGTACTCCTTCTGTTGTCTTTAATAATTCTGGATACCAGTATTGTGAAGCCTCTTGTTTCACATTAAATGTTTTAGCTAATCCATTTATGATAAATAATACAAGTAACTATAACGATGTTGAAGGAAGCGCACTACCAGATCAAGGTGATATTAGTGAAATGTTAATTACTGATTTCTTTGGAACATTTGATTATGATCAATGGGTAGTAGATTGGGTAACTGATGAAGCTCCAAAGGGGACTAATACAATTACTGATACAATAACTTTTGAAACTATCGAAGATGTTGTAATGGACAATTCTTCGCCAGTCACAATTGAATATAAAAATAACGGTACCTTTAAAAAATTAATTTGGCCAAATGATGATTTTGCTGATATAACTGATGTTCTTCAATATGTTTATTTTGATAGTGACTTTAAACAAGGACAAAGTTATCGTTCAATGGTACATACAGGAGAATTACATATTGATACATCACTAAAAATCTTTTCAAACGAATCATTAATTGTGTTTGGAGATTTATATATAGATGCAGCTGGTGCTCAAAATATAGAAGGACAAGTACTTGTATCTGGGAATCTATATATTGAAGGTGGAAGTAAGGATTTTGAGGGCTCAATTATAGTATTTGGACAAACATTTATTGATTTTGATAATGGTAATGGGATTACAACAAACGGGAATAATATTGGTTTTACAGTAATGGCAAGAGATCACATCCATTTCAACCGTATATTTGAATCTCATACATCTTCAGCATTAACCGCTGAATTCACTGCTTTTATCTATACTGAAGAATCTATCTTTATTGATGCTGTAAACTCAAGAATCAATCTGAGTGGTCCTTTATACGCAAGGGCACTTGGTAATTCCTATATTCCTGGTAATCCATTAACCCAAATTTTTATGAATTATGAAACAGGTTTACCTCTTAACGGAATAGTTATTAATAGTTATCAAGGATATATTAATTCTTCCGGACAAGCAGTTCCAAATTCTTCAACTGGTGCTCATGGCTTTAGGATTACAGTTGAAAGTAATGGAAACTACCAAGACAGATTTATAAATATACCTGTTTTCGATAGTATTGTTGTAACATTGGGTGAATTTGATTTCTTTAATAGCGAATTCACAATAGAATAAACAAAAGATCAACTCAAACGAGTTGATCTTTTTTAATGAAATCCTTTAATACATTCACCAATTACTTCACTTATAGTTGGATGAGCATGAATTATGTTCTTATACTCATCTATACTTATTTTCTTATACATAATGCTAGTGACTTCGTGAATCAAATCAGACGCATGAGGTCCAATAATATGACATCCTACTAAGATACCGTCTTCATCAACAAGCATCTTAACAAAGCCATCTGTTTCATTTAAACATTGTGCTTTTGCGTTAGTTTTAAACATATACTTATTCTTTTGGTAATCTGTACCTTCTAATTCTTTTTCATTGACACCTACTGAAGCAATTTCTGGAAAAGTAAAGACAACTCCAGGAACTTGATTAAAGTTAATATTCATATCTTTTTTTATAATATGAGATACAACTTTATAACCATCATATGTGGCTTTATGTGCAAGCATTAGTATACCAGTAACATCCCCAATTGCGTATATATTAGGAATAGACGTCTCAAATAAGTCATCAACTTTTATTCCAAGATTAGAAAAAGCAATTCCCAATCCATTTAAGTCCAAATTCCCAAAATTAGGTTTACGACCAGTTGAAATTAAAACGTAGTCCGTTTCTATTTCAACTTCCTTACCTTTTGAATCAATAATTGCATAATAACGCCCGTCTTTTTTTATAACCTTTTTAAGAGCAGATTTCGTATAAATCTTAAGTCCACTTCTTTTATACAAATTACGAGCTCTTTTTTTAATTTCATAATCCAAAGGAGGCAATATCTCATCTTGGTATTCAACTAGCGATACTTCGCAATCAAAATGGTTAAAGATAGATGCCATTTCACATCCAATTACACCAGCACCAATTACAACCATTTTTTTAGGAAATTGCTCTAATGATAAGATATCTCTTGAATCATGAATAATATCTAGATCATTCCCTTCAAATTGTAATTCTTTAGGACTAGATCCAGTAGCTATTATGATGTTTTTAGTCTTAATTTCAACATCATTAACAACTACAGTATTAGAATCTATTATTGATGCTGTCCCCTCTATTAAATCAATTCTAAGTTTTTTTATTGTGGTCAAAATATTTTTTACTTGTGATTCTACTATAGTTTCTTTTCGATTCTTTATTACATTGTAATCAATATCGTATTTCTCTACATTTACACCAAAAACACTCAAGTTATGCATATCCTTAATTGTTTTAGCATTGTGGTATAAAGCTTTTGTAGGAATGCATCCATAATTTAGGCAAGTTCCACCCACTTTATGTTTTTCAATTAAAACAACATCTAATCCCTGTCCCTTTGCGAAAATTGCAGTGTCAAATCCACCAGGACCAGCACCAATAATCACTAAATCTCTCATACTAGTAAGTCACGATATTTAACAATTGGTTTCCTTGCAGCTTTTGCTTCATCAAGTCTTTTAACAACTGTATTGTATGGTGCTCCTTTAACTAAATCAGGATTTTCTTTTGCTTCAATAGCAACAATTCTCATTACTTCTATAAAACTATCAATTGCTACTTTACTTTCTGTTTCAGGTGGTTCAATCATTAATGCTTCTTTTACAGTTAGTGGGAAATATACTGTTGGAGGATGAACATCATAATCAAGTAATCTCTTTGCAACATCAAGTGTTGTTACATGATTACTTTTATCAATTAATCCATCAAAAACAAATTCATGTTTACAAACACCTTTAATTGGTAATAAATAAAGATCTTTTAATGACTCTTTTATATAGTTTGCATTCAATACGCTATGTTTTCCAATATTTGCAAAGTTTTCTTTTCCTACTGACAATAAATATGTATAAGCTCTGATAACTACTCCCATATTCCCATAGAAATGTGAAATCTGTCCGATTGCAGTATTGTTTTGATCTTCGATAGTATATTTATTATTTATTTTTTTAATTACTGGACTCGGTAAATATTTAACTAAATGTTCAACTACACCTACAGGTCCACTACCAGGTCCTCCGCCACCATGTGGTGTCGAGAACGTTTTATGAAGATTTATATGCATAATATCAAATCCCATATCTCCAGGGCGAACAACACCTAAAATCGGATTTAAATTTGCTCCATCATAATATAATAATCCACCAGCATTATGAACTAATTCTGCTATTTCACAAATATCTTTTTCAAAAATTCCTGCTGTATTTGGATTAGTAAGCATTATTCCAGCAACTTCATCTGATAGTAACTCTTTTAGACTATCAACATTAACGGTACCATCTGGGTTTGATTTTACTTCAACACTTTCAAATCCAGCAACAACTGCGCTTGCAGGGTTAGT
>LGOV01018757.1_pt4 | contig 12667 bp, 18 predicted proteins | sample 469881 | NCBI WGS metagenome assembly LGOV01 (sample SAMN03857199, study PRJNA290197) | marine sediment metagenome | biome: marine cold seep biome; feature: cold seep; material: marine sediment; isolation source: sample #5579, elevator 3A push core 41 containing 12 cm of sediment... ...
TGTATATTTCCTATTACTTCAAAGTTATTTTCTACAATTAATTTTCTCATATATAATATTGCAAACTTTGGGTTAATAGATTTGCCAATATATCTTCCATTTTCTAAATCATATTCAACAACATACTTTAGACCTTGCCCATTTGCAAAGTGAGTAATAAATATATCACCATCATATATCTCTACACCGTTTTTATCTTTTAAGCCTGTGTATTGTTCTAATGTTTTTTCTTTTATTTCAATAGCCATACAACTATCGTGTGCTTCTTCATATATTGTTTCGCAAAAATCAACTATGATAAAATGTTTTCCAGTTACATTATCATATAAATAATCTCCTTTAACGAAATTATTATCTTTGTTATCTTCTCTTTTACCTCTAAATTTTATTTCTCTCATTTTTTCACCTCATACCGTAACCAATTATTTATTACTCCATAATAGTTACTGCTAAATTCAAACACTTTCTCACCATTCTCTCGGTAAACTTTATAGCGATAATTACCACTATTTGAATAATGTTTTGCTACTGGTTTATCATCAATGACAAATGTTAAAATCTCATCTTCATATTTACCACCAATACCTCGTTTTACTTTAAATGTTTGTCCTAATAATTTTCTACGTTTCATTTTTTTAACCATCCTTCAACTTTATCTTTTACTACATTGATATAGAAGTCATAATCAATTCGGTCTTTCCATGTATCCCAATCGTATGAATCAATATCTTTATTCATAATGTAGCTATTTTCAGAGATTTTACCAACTTTTTCATTATAAGCTTTTAATTGAACACTACTCAATAGTTTTGCTTTTATTGCTTCATCTTCTACTGATTTTAAAAGTTCATGATTACTCATAATTTCATAAATATCAGAATTGGCTTCAGTTATTTCTTTTAAGTATGATTCTTTATCACCATCATATGTAATATCATATCTACTTAATAATTTATCATACTCATTTTTCCATCTCATCCAGATTTCATTCTTACCAGGATTACGACCTCTTCTTAATTGAAACTTATAAATCAATCCTAATTTACTAGATTTAACAGCTATTACTCTATTAACTTTTTGTACTTTTGTGTCAACACCTCTAATTTTTTGATATACCTGTAAATAAGTACTACCAACTTTAGTTGTTGATGTAAACATTTTTAAATCTGTACAATTTCTAATAGTATCTTCTATTGGTTCTTTGTAAATCAGATACCTAAATACTGCTTCATGAGTTATTCTCATATCCCAATTATTCCAAGTTACTACTTGAAATGCTGTTTCATCACACGTCAGAGCTTGCATACATAATGCGCCTTTTACTTTTGTTGTACCATCAGCAAATTTACAAGCATAATTATTAACATCTCTTTGTGCAAATACTTCTACTTCTTCATAATCCATTTCTAAATTAGTCATATCTTCCCACTCAGTTACAAGTTCAACTACTTTATCATAATCTTCATCTTTAACTGCTACAAGAATACCATCAGTATTTGCTTGAACAATTTTACAATTTGCATTTAACCATAAATCTTTAGATAGTGCATAAAGTAATAATTGCCCTGTGATAGTAACGGACCAAGCTTGATTTGGATCAAATAATGAATTCCATTTTTGTCCTGTTGCACCAAATATAGTATTCAGTACTAACTTAAGGGCTTTATCCAGAGCTTTATTCTTGGATAGTTTTGCATCCACTCTATTTGCATAGATCTTAGCTACTACCTCAGGATTCCTTACTGCTCTACTTACAAAGTCAAACCATATCATCAAGTTAGGATAATAGCTTCGAACATCAATTAATATAAGTCGATGTTTTTTATTTGTCACTCTCATGAACCTTCTCATGATTGTGTGAATTCCACCTTTACCTAATTTACCTTTATTTTCGAAATCATCAACTTTCATTTCTTTCTTATTAACTTTATCCATACCTGTTGTTAAGAATGTTTCAATAATATCTTCAGGTACAAACTCTCTTACATATTCTTCAATATGTTTAGGTAATCTGTAAGGTCGATCTTTTAACATTTCATCTGGTAATTTTTTAGCTTTCAATACTTTAGCTGCTAAATTAGCATTAGTATCTTTTAATGCTTGTACTGGATCTATATTAAATAGTTCAGCAAGTATAATTTTAGGAAGTAAATAACCTTTTAATCTACGCTTGAAGAATTTAACTTGAGCTTTAACATCGTGTTTATTATAATGTATTAACTGCCTAATTTCCTCATTTGTTAAGTTTCTTTTACCCCAAGGAACTTTTGATTCAATAATCTCCATTCCCATATTAGCTTCATGTTCTTTTAGTGAACCAGTCATATCATCGATTAAATCAATGAACTTAAATTTACTCCAATAAGTTGATTTTAAAAATCTACTAATACCTATATCATCGCTATATCCGTTGTTCGCTACAATAGCCATAGATAAATCGTAAATCTTGTTTACTGGCAATCCTTTTGATATTGCATAGAGTATTTTTAAATCGTAACCCTTAGCATTATATGCGGTTATGATTGATTTATCAGTTATTTTTGCTATTGCTTCTAAATCTGGATCATCTGAAGTAAATACATATTCTTTACCTTTATGTCTAAATACTATAGACCACCATTCAGGAAATACTTCAATATCCATATGATATATAGGTACATAGTGTTTACCACTTACTAGAAAATCTTTATTTATAGAACCAAAACTACTCATTCTCATACACCCATCTTGAAATATTAGCTTTAGAGTTTTTTGTTGTAGTTCGTTTTTCTACACCAAATTGCTTTCTAATTTCACCATCAAATATTTGTTTTTGAAGAGTTTTATAACTACCTTCAATACAAAAATCTTTATAGTCAGCAAATAATTCTTTCACTGGATAATGATCGATTGATTCCGAATCAATAGCATTTTCTTGTAAGAATATAAGAACACTTGAATTCTTTTCTTTATATTGCTTTAATAATTTTTCAGATTCAGCCAACTGAGTTAATTGATTTCTACCAATTACTTTAGCTACAGCTTTAACTGCTCTTCTTAATAAATATTGATAATCACTCTCAGTCAATTTATCAACTAAGAATGGATCTCTTTCACCTGCTGGTACTGAGTTATTAAAACTTATAATAACAAATCTACGGTATAACCCTCCACTTTTATCATATGTGATTGGTATACTATTTGCAGCATAAACCATTGTAGCAAAGTTTCTAAACTTGAACCTTGGTTTAAATTTAACTTTAGCACTCAACCATTTACCAGAGGTCATTGTTTTAATTAATCCTGTTTCTTTCAATGCAACACCTTTTAGATCATCACCAATATTAGCTAACTTACTATAAAGCTCATAAGCTGCATATTCATCAGATCCAAGTTCACCTAAATCAATATTTGCTACATTTTCAGATCCAAGTAAATTTTCAATTATTTCTAATAATGTTGATTTACCATTCGCTCCTTTTTCTCCAAGTAATACGAAGAATTTTTCCATAATTTCTTTTTTAACTAAACACAACCCAATCATTTCAAATATTAATGTAAGTTTATCTTTATTGCTATCGCTGATAAACCTTAAAAACTTATCTAATACTGGTGAAGGTTTCTTTGCATCCAGGTTATATTTATGTGGAATACGAATTGTATCATATGATGTTTCAATATGTTCTTCTTGTTCCATTGTTTGAAGATTTACTCTAGTGTTAATACAGTTAATCATCATTGGATCTCTATTTACTTCTTCATCTCGTATATCAGTTTTAACTCTGATAAACTTAACAATTTCATTTCTTTTAAAATCTTTAGCACGTTTATCATATTTATGATGAATAAGATAATGTAATTCTTCTTCATTAATGGGATTGTAATACCCATCTCTATATATAAACATATGACCATGCTTAGTAATAATATCTTCATCAGCAATAATCTTGTTTGCTATAATATCTGGATCAAGTTCTGTACCATGATCAGTAGAATTTTCTTCAAGATTTTCTGTGATTTCTTTTCTTAATACTGTTGCATGTAATTCAGCATCAGGTAATGATTCATACAATACAAAATCATTTAATACCTCAACACTTTGTCTTTTATCCGCTAAGGTTAGGTTACATTTAAGTTTTAGTAATGTTGTAAAATATCTAAATAATTCTTCATTACGTCCATCACCCTCACCCATATCAGTCCATGCAGGCATAATATCAATCTTTTTCTTCTTACCAGTTTCTTCGGTAACAATTGAATCTTTGTACTTAGTGGTAAGAATTTTTTGAGGGAATAGCCACATTGGAAGTTCATCCAATTTACCTTTAGTTAATTTTACCCATTTACGATTATCTTGTTTATGTGGTAATACAATGTATCCTTTTCCTGTGGTCCTTGTATCAAATTTAATACCACAAGCAGCATAGTTAGCTACTACCTGAGGTACTTCATGGTTAGGATTTTCTTTGAATACAAAGTGTGCACCTTTTATCGATCTAAATATGTGACAGTTGATTTTCTTAGCTTTTATAATTTTAAACAATATATTAGCATGAGCTTTGATATCTACATCTATTACAACATAATCATCACTAACCCACCAAGCTATAGTATCAAGTTCTTCAGCTTCTTCATATGAATAAGTTTCAGCATCACAACGTATTTTACCGTTAATTTTCAGATAAATATTACGATTTTTAGTATTTACTAATTCATCGAACAGTTTTAAATCTAGCACATAAGTAACCTCCTTTCATGTAAATGTTATTAATTATTCATAATGATTCAGTATAATCATGCTCCAACATTAATTGCTCTAATGCTTCATGAAACTCAGCATCTAATGTTCCAGTAAAACGAATATGACACTCTTCACTATTCTCTTTACCTATATGTGCATTTACATTTATATTAGATTCTTTTACAATTTTTAATTCACACATTCCCATTTCACATATGTGATCCATATTTTCTTTTCCGCATCTAGGACATTTACTCATCTTTATTCACCTCTTTAACAATTCTAGCATATGCATCTTCATACATATATCCTTCTAAATCAAAGAATTCAGGATCAACATGATGATTGGTTATTACTTCCATTTCCCTCCACAATGCTCGATGAGCATAAAGAGTTCTTTTAGTAGTTTCTCTTCCAATTGGATCAGTATTGTCATCACGAATTTTCTTATTTTTACCCCAATGAGGTACTGATACATTAATTTCCAATGTTGCTGAATTGTGAATAATTATACCATATTTAAATAAACCTTCTATGAAGCCATCATGTTTACTCCAAACATTTTTATTTGATTGACCTTCATGTGTGGCTCTTAATACTGGAATTTTAACAATATCTCCAACAAACATATCTTTGTTATTTTTATCCACTCTTACTCCAGCATAATCAATATCAAATCCACACAAATCATATTCATTTCCATCTGTTGATACAAATGTATTTGAGTTAAAATCAATAAATACTATAGTATCATATGTATGAATTGTCTTTGATATCTTATGTACTAATCTAAACTTTAAAAACTTTTCCATTCTTATTCCTCCAACTTTAATTTATTTTTTATGAAATCTGATTTTTCTTTTTTATGTTTGATACTATTCCATATATCTTCTTCAATAGTTCCAGTCGATATCATGATGAAATAGTAACATTCTTCCTCTTGACCTCTTCGGTAAATCCTACCACAGATTTGAGAGAAGTTCATATAACTAGCTTCGTATGAATAAAACCACATACCATTAGCTATTTTTTGTAAGTTTAATCCTTCTGAATCTGAGAAATGAAGTAAGAATACTTGCTTATCTTTTGCAAATTTCTTTTTTGAATCAGTGTGTGATATACCAAGTTCATCGAGCTTTGCTTCAATATTTGCTCGATCTTGTCTAAACCAATACACTACAATCATCTTACCTAATTTTTCTAATACTTCAGGAAACTTTCGACCAAACTCATCAACCTTCCTGGTACTAAATTGTAATGGTTTTTTATCAAATGTTTCTTCATATATAAACCCATTAGCAGCTTGTCTTTCAAAGTTGATCCTTCTTAACGATATTAAAGTATCTTCAAAATCTTTATATCGTATTATCTTATTTTTGATCTGTTTATACATTTCAGTAGTGTTTAATCCATCCACTTTAAATACTTTAAATATTTGTTTTTTTAGATCCAACACATCATTAGTTTTTACAACTATTGCTTTTTTACGAACTAAGTTCCACATATATTCTTGTGATGGTGGTTTTAATGCTATAGGAATTTGTACTTTAAATCCTGCACCACTCCAATCTTTCATAAAGTAATAATAATAAGCTTTGATAAACTCAAATTCAGTCCAACCATGCCACATTTCTATATCACAATTTCTAAATATATGAAAGACATCAATAAAATCATTTGCTATTGGTGTACCTGTCATAGGTATTACATATTCTGCTCTTTTTGCTAATATGCGAACTAATCTAGATATCTTGGTTCCACCACGCTTTTTAGCTTTAGCTTTAATCTTGTGAGCTTCATCAAATATAATCATATCATATTGTTTCTTAATATATTCATCATATTTTCTTGATAACTTTTGATGTGATATTAATTCCATATTATCAGGTATGTAACCTAGATATTCTTCTATTTCTTCATGCCATTGCTCTTCATTAATCAATCGTGCCGTTGTTATTACTAAACATTTTTTTGGATTTACTCGCTTAAATATTTCAAGGGAAGTGTATGTTTTACCAGTTCCTACACCCATAAATAAAGCAGCTTTTTTATGTTCAATTATAAAGTCTACAGCTTCTTCTTGATGAGGATCTAAGACTATATCTTCATGCGCCCATTTTTCAGCAATTTCAGGTCGATATTTTTTCAACATCTCATACCTCCTAGATTTTAATACTTTTTGTCTATTTCTAAATTTAACCATGTAATCTTCATCAAATGGTAATTCAACTCCTAGATCTATATAAACTTCACCTAACCAACTCATAACGGCTTTATATTTTCTAGGTTCATAATTGTATAAAGCATAGAGATTAACATTAATATCTTTTGCAAAAGGGCATCCAATACATCCAGTTCGATCTAAGCCATATTCAGTATAGGCTTTACTTATTTCTACACTATATGTATTTATATATTCTTCAACATCATCATTAGTCCAGTCATGTAAAGGCATTTTATGAACCATCTCAATACCTTTTATCGTTTTGAATGCTGTGCATTTAGGGTAAGCAGATGCTCTTACTCCACCTTCAGCAAACGGTCTCATACCAGTAAAATATCCTTTAGTTTTATACTCCATATAATAATCTTCAAAAGGATATTTTTTAAGATAATCGCAACATCTTGCACTAAAGTTATATTCAACATCTGGATGAAGAAAATTAAAATGCTTATTACCTAATCTTTCACTACTAGGCCACGGTTCACCAGCTTTAGGATGAATTTGTCCTGCTTTGGGGTGTGGTTGATTATCTTTAGTTAATTCAGGATAGTGTGATGGATAAAGCATTAATTCAAATGATCCATCTTCCATCGTTTTATATCTATAACCTGTTATCATTTGAACAGCACGTTTTGATAACATTGGTTCTTTGATTTTTGATTCTCCTCTTAAAATTCTATGATAAGTACGAAGAAAATCACTTTTTTGTTTACTCATTGCTGGTTTACCATATTCTCTTAAAACTTGAGCAAATGGTTTCCTTGGTTTAAGATAAATTACATCATGGACGTTCTTATCAAACCAATCAACAAACTCATATATTGCATCATATTATACTTGAGTATCGGCAAAAATAAAAGGTATATCACCAACTAATCCTCTATTAAGAGCTTCCATATAGAGATGAGCAACAATTGTAGAATCTTTACCACCACTAAAGCTTAATACACACTTTCCTTCAGTTCGATCGTATAAATCTTTGATTCTAAATAATGCAGTTTCCACCTTCATTTCTATATTTTCTAAGTTCATGATTACACCTCATTCTTTTTTGTAATTTAATTGTACTATATTTCTTTATGTTTGTAAACACATCTATACCTTAATTATAGATATATAATTTCTTACGAGCACGTGTTACAGCAGTGTAAAGCCATTTGATATGATCGTCATAATGTTGACCTTGATTAACAACAAATACGTTTACAAATTCACTACCTTGAGCTTTGTGACAAGTAACACAGTAAGCATATTCAATCTCAAATATATCTTTCTTTTTAAGGAATTTTTTAGGTTTCTCTTCAACACCTTTGATGATATCTGTATCAATCTCAATTTCCTGAGTTAATCCATCATCGTCTGTGACAATTATTATAGCAGTATTATTAAAATCATTATAATGTACTATTTCATCAACCGTAACAATAGATCCATTAAATAATCCAAACTCTCTGTTATTATTGAGTATAATCATGTGTTCACCTTTTTCAATAAGGTTTTTATATTCATATACAACGTTACGAATTTTCTGATTAATTGATTGCCTAGTTTTGTTATATCTACAGATTATTATGCTGTCTTCAGTATACATACTCAAGTCACTAAATAATCCTTGTCTAAATTCTACATCTGGATAACTAGATTTGATGGGTTCTGCTTTACGGATATTTGTAGCATAATCAAGAATCCCACCAGCGTTTCTAAATACCTTAGTCAGAAATATATCAGGATTATCTAGTATATCATTTTTACCATGTACTGGAGGTAACTGAGCAGGATCACCCAAACCAATAATTGGAATGTTGAGCCATTTCAAGTCTGCCATCACCTCTTTGTTTACCATTGATATCTCATCTACAATTAGTAACTTCTCATGGAATGAATCATAAGGTTTTTTATGCCATGTTAGTTTCTTTGTAATTGGATCTACTTCAGCTTCATATAAATATGAGTGAATAGTAGAAGCATTTCGATGAAGTACTCTAGCTGCTTTTCCTGTTGGTGCTAAGAATGCAGCAGTATATTTAACATTTAATTCATCAGGTATCTCTCTAGCTATGGTAGTTTTACCACACCCAGCATAACCTGAGATAATAAATGTACGCTTTTTATCTGTATTCCACCAATTAATTACAACGTCTTTGATCGATTTTCGCATTTAATTCATTCCTTTCTTCAGAACTCATTACACCATATCTGACATTGATCATATTTTGTAATGCTTCTTTAATTTCTTTTAAGTCATTCATGGGAGTAAATTCAAGCTCACGAGTTATCAGTGGATATTTAATTATACCTTTACGATATTTACATAATTCACTTAGTTCTTGAATTTCAACAATTATAGCGGTCTTATGTGGCTTAGATTTATGTTGCTCACTATTTCTTGTTTTCATTTAGATCCTCCAATTATTTTCATGATTTCTAACATACCCATTTTAGCATTTAATTTATGATCAGGTCTTGGATGTAGATAATCAGTATGTGTCTCACTTATTATTTTTTTAATTGCATCTATCATACTTGTTTTATTATGTTTTTTGATTACGTTGATTGTTTTTTCACGCTTCCAATTATCATCAGTGATAACTGTTACTTTTGTTTGATTTCCATATAATCTTGCAATAAATCTATTCATTTCTTCGATACGTTTAGGTATTCCTTCTTCTCCTTCTTCCCAATCATTATCTCTAATATCACACAAAGCAAATGCAATTATATTATCTTTAGCATCAACCTCTATATACATATCATTCCCAAAGAAAGTTTGAAGTTTATATTCTTGGCTGATGAATCTTAGGGTGAACATTTCTAAGTGTGTTATTGTTTTGATTACACTTTCAATAACTAATTCATCACTACATGCTTTAATAACACTCATACTATTTCCTCCAACTTAGATTTTTCTCTATAGAGTGACTTCATTAAGTTAAACATTAATAAGTTTCTCATAGCGAAATCTACTTTATTTTTACTTACTTTACTATGCTTCCTGATCCTGAACCAATAACCATTTTCAGTATAGAATGCTTCAATGATTCCTATTTCTTTGGACCATTTAAGTTCTTCCTTAGCAAACTCAACTAATTCAGTGGGTACTACATAATAATTTTTATCACCAACAAAGTTATGACCATTCTTTGATTTAAAATCACTCCTGGTAATCTTAATTTTAAGACATGTAAACTCATCAGTGTTTGCATTATATTTTAACACATCTACAAACTTTGTATTCGACCATTGTTTAAAATTAACTGATACTTCTTGACAACAATAGCAATAATTGTTTTTACGTTCTATATTGATCAGTTCTTGTTCAATCTCCATAGTGGTATTTGTTTTACTCATAGAATCACCTAATGTAGATCATATAAACTGTCGCCTATATACGCATCCCATATTACATCTTTTTCTTCTCTATCTAAACCTTGTATATCTTTTAGATAGCTTCTTTTTTCACGTGTTGCAAGATTATCATTATTAAATACATGATATAAATCCAAGAAACTAAACTTTGATCTGTATTTATTATACGTACTTTTTGATATAGGTATTAGATCCAATATATCATCGATTATAATTTTATTTTTTGCCATTATATCCACCTCATCATATCTATACCACCAACACTATCAACTTTACCAGTTTTTATAAATCCAAAACTTTCATAAAATTTAATGAGTCTATTTATTGTACTACCTCGTAAAGTACTAGCTGTCAAATTAATATTTTGTTTAGGATGATCTTCAATAAATGTTTTTAACATATGCGATCCATAGCCTTTATTTCTAAATTCAGGTAAAATTTCTATGACATCAATTACTATGGTCCCATTTTCCCAAGCATAATAAGTCAATCGACCATAACCAGTTTTAATTAAATGCATTTATATCACTTCTTTCCATCAATGATTAATTCTAAACCATTGTATCTTTTCATAGTATCTCCATACATTTCAACTTTAACAATTTTCCAATTATTATCAAGTTGTATATAACCTAATTGATATTTTTTCTCAATGCCAAATCGATCAAATTCTCCAGTGCATAATCCAATATATACAATTGTATGTAGATTCATACCTTCCCATTTAGTATCAATTTCATAACTATTTGCACCGAATTTTTTAAGGAATACTGATAAATGAACACTGAAACTACCAGTTAAAAATCTAGGTATTTTACCACGTTGTCTAAGATCTTCACGATAAGCAAATAAATTATCATCACTCTTCATATGAAGTTCTTTTTTACGTTCATAACCATAATGATAAACGGTGCAAATATCTTTGATTAATTCGCATCGTTGATCATATGTTAAGTATTCATTAATTCCAGTGTAATGATCATTCATAGTGATCACTCCTTCACAAATTTAATTTGTTTCCTTGATACTACATATACTTTACTATTTACTAATATTTTACATGTAAATCCATCATTAGATTTCATTACACCTTTTTTAATATTTCCTTGATCATCTTTAAATTCTACAAATACTCTTTTTCTAAATTTTACTGTAGTATTATCACACATTACAAATCACTCTTCTTAAATACAAGTCGTCTATTCTTTTCTTTATTAGTAAGTGTAATCTCTTCAGGATCAACGTTTCCACTTGTTAATTTACCATAGAATATATTAACAATTAAAAGCTTAATATCGTCAATTTGATGTTGTGAATAACCAGCATGACTCATACCAATTAGTATGTGTTTAGCTGTTAAATTTAATTCTATTTTAATAAATGTATTTTGATTTGCATTATATAGCCAATCTAATTCTTTCATATAGCATACTAAGAAAGCCATTATATATGTAGATTTTAATTGATCTTTTGATATATTTAAGTTTTTAACTACATTATCAATTAATTTTGATTTACTAATTCTAATTTTATTCTTTGATATAGCTTTAATAAATGCAAGTTTTATTGTTTCTTGACTAATATAATTACATCTATTCATGTTGTACCTCCAAATCAGCGAGTAAACTCTCTACTGTGTAAATACTTAATATCATTCTATGTTTCCAACCGCCATTTTCAGCAACATCTACTAACCAAAATTTTTCTCTATAATACTGTATTTGTAATTCTTTTTGGTAACCCAATCTCATAATTGTTTTAGATTTACCACTAGCATATTGTTCTAACTTACTTAACACTTTATCTAATCTATTTTTGTGCATATTATCTCTTTTAATATTTTGACAAGAATTACATAATCCATCAATATATATTTCGCCAATCTTTATTAATTTTTGGCAACCTCTACAATTTAATTCGCTCATTTTATTACCTTCCATTGCAAATCAAATCCATCGTTTGAATTAGGTGTTAGGATTTTGGTAATTATAGTAGATGTTTTTTTAACATGATAAGCATTATTTAATATATATTTAGTATCATCTATATTAGTTATTAAATGAAAAACTCCTTTACACTCCACTAAATCTCCAACTTCTATTAACTCTTGTGGTGTGTTGGCTACTTTGGTAATTTGATTTTTCAAACAGAAAAATACATTACTATAACATATCTCTGTATTATTTACTTTTTGTGCTTGTACGTATTTATTATTGTATGGTGATTTAAACCATTGTCCTATTCTAATTTTCATACTATTTCACCTCTCTAAAACATTTCATTTGTTTTGGTGATAAACTAACATATCTCATTTGTTTAGCTTTACCATCATAAAAACTGATACTATTAATTCTTTT
>LGOV01037757.1_pt2 | contig 12654 bp, 14 predicted proteins | sample 469881 | NCBI WGS metagenome assembly LGOV01 (sample SAMN03857199, study PRJNA290197) | marine sediment metagenome | biome: marine cold seep biome; feature: cold seep; material: marine sediment; isolation source: sample #5579, elevator 3A push core 41 containing 12 cm of sediment... ...
GTTACTTTATAGACAATGCCGGGTTTGTCTGAACCATATACAGAGATCATGCAGAGCTCGCCGGGTAAGTCCGTGCGGGTTTCTCCGCCTGGTTTAAGCGCGCGTATAAATACCGACAGCTCTTGCTCTTCAAGTGGTTGAAAGGCTTTCTCTAGCTCTTCAATACTTGAAATTTCAGGGTGAGATAAGATGAGGATCATGGCAAATTGACCACCGAGAATGTTGTTGCTCGAATCCGCCACATTGCAACCGATTTTGTAGACAATTTCAGCGGTACTGGAAACAATGCCGGGGCGATCGCGGCCAATGATAGTTAAAGCAAAGTGTTGCATAAGCTCCTCCAAGTAGATTCTATTTAAGTTAAAGAGTACATATATCATGCAAACATGGCTTAACCAAGTCGTGATTGTCAAGGGGGGCGGTGTTTGTTACCATGCCGCACGGTTGAAAAAGCAATTCAAGTGAGGGTGTTTTGCCTGAGTTCTGATGGCTTTTTGCCATACTACGCATAGGACAGTTGGTTATGAAATCACTTTTAAGTCAGATGGCATTGATTGTTGCCTTGTCGGTAATCACGGGGCTTGTTGTGCATGGCAAGTCTCTTGTTCTGTTGTGGAATAGTACTGCTGTTCATGCTGTAGAAGCGTATGCGCCGCAACCTGTTGAACGCGAATTTGTCCAGCAGTGGCTTAGTGATGGTAAGCTGATTGTCGATGCACGCTCAGGTGACGATTACCAGTTGGATCATATCGCATCGGCCTATTCCGTCGCCGCAGGTGATCTCCAAGCCTTGAAGGCTCTCGTCGATTGCTGCTTGAAACGTCAACAGCTGGTGGTCTATTGCAGTGGATTTGACTGCACCGACTCTTTTACCGTTGGCGAAGCACTGTATGTGGCTGGTTTTAGTGAAATTTACCTCTATGAAGCAGGTTTCTCTGGTTGGCAGCAGGGGGAGAACGAGTGATGACGACAACACGTGTGGCAATCGTTTTACGGCTGATCCTGGCAGCGGTTTTTCTTTACGCTGGCATCACCAAAGCTCTCGACGTCAACGCCTTTAGTCAAGCCATTGGTCGTTATGATCTCATGCCTGCCATGGTAAACTTTATTGTCGCCGCGGTATTACCTTATCTCGAAATTTATACGGCACTGTTGTTGCTATCTGGCCTGTGGCTTCGGGCTGCAACCTGGTTATCTATTTTAATGTGTAGTACGTTTTGTCTCGCTCTACTCTCCGCAGCCGTGCGCGGCCTGTCGATCGATTGCGGTTGTTTTGGCTCCAGTGCCGGAGCATGGTCGTCAGTGGGAGTGGCTCTAATGCGCGCCATTGCCCTGTTAGCATTCTCCCTTTATCTGTTGTTGGCTAGCACTGATAACGTTGTTGATAAACCAGAGGTACAAGCATGATGGAACCGTGGTTGGCGCAGCACAAAAATTCGATCACCGATCCACACCAACTCGCCGATCACTTTGGTCTGCATGCGAGTGAGTTGGCTCAAGTGGCGCAGCGCTACCCCTTACGCTTGACCCCTTATCTTTTAGAGCGCATCACTGACTCCAGCGACCCCCTTGGCCAGCAGTTTATTCCTCAGCTCGCTGAACTCGCTAACGATGATGCCCAGCTTACCGATCCGCTCAACGAAGAGGTGCTTTCACCAGTACCCCATCTGGTTCATCGTTATCCGCAGCGCGTGTTGTTGTTGGTTGCCGGTAGCTGTTTTAGTTACTGCCGTTTTTGTACCCGTAAGCGCAAGGTTGGCTGTGAGGATATGGTGATCTCCTTTGGTGATATCCTCAAAGGGATCGACTATATCGCTGGCCATCCTGAAGTCAACGAAGTGATCCTCTCTGGGGGTGATCCTCTCACCATGTCGGATCGCTTGCTCGAAGATATTCTCAATCGATTGCAGCGTATCCCTCATGTTGAAGTGGTACGTATCGGTAGCCGCGCGCCGGTGGTATTACCCGCGCGGATCACCCCAGCATTGTGTGAACTGCTTGGTCGCTATCAACCGCTTTATTTTCTCACCCACTTTAACCATCCAACAGAATTGACCACCGCAGCCATTGACGCCTGTCGCCAGCTTGTTAACGCCGGAGTGCCTGTCGTTAATCAAACCGTGTTGTTGCGCGGTGTCAACGACGATGCCACTGTTCTCCATCAATTATTCTATACTTTGCATCGACTCAGAATTCGACCCTACTATCTACATCAAATGGATTTAACCTGCGGCACCGGTCATTTTCGTACCCGCTTAGAGGATGGTATAGCCATCATGGATCAATTGCGTGGGCCGCTGTCGGGGTTAGCGGTTCCCACCTATATTGTCGATCTCCCCGGTGGCCACGGTAAAGTTCCCGTCACTCCCGACTATGTGCACAATTTAGGCGAAAATGCCCAACTACGCGCTGCCGATGGCACACTGGTCGATTATCGGCAGTGGTCTGTAACTTGAACTACCTAGATGGGTGTGATATTGTCATACTATAACGTTCTTTGGGAGGCTAATATGTCAATGCAACGAAAAACTATCACCGTTACTCCTCAACAAGATATGTGGATTAAGTCACAAATTGAGTCTGGTGAATATGGTAATGATAGTGAGTACCTGCGTGATTTAATTCGACTTGATCAGGCGAAAAAAAACAAACTTGCTCAGTTGCGTTCAGCACTTGTTAAAGGTGAAGAGAGTGGAATAAGTCAACGCAGTATGGCTGATATCCTTACCGATGCTAAAAAAAGACATGGTGTTAATGTATAGCCTTAGTGAGCAAGCCAGCTGTGATTTAGATTCTATCCTTGATTATTCTATGGATAATTTTGGTGCCGAGGTGATGCTCGGCTACCATCACTCGTTAGAAAGATGTTTCACCCTTCTCGCTGAACATCCCGATTTAGGTACAGCCGCCGAACATGTTCGGGACGATTATTTCTGTTTTTACCATCGATCACATGCCGTTTTTTATACATTGATTGATAATGATATTTTGATCGTACGAGTATTGCATAAAAGCATGGATGTGCCGCGCCATTTTTAAAAATGTGGCTCTTATGGCGAGTCGTTCAACTTATAACTGTGTACAGGCTGAATTTCAATCATGGCGAATTCGCCCTCTATTCAAAATTTACCAGCCGTCAATCTGTAACTACGCGCTGCCGCTGGCACGTTGATCGATTATCGACAACGATGATTTTGTCTTGTTATAAACAATGACCGAGATTCTTAGTGAAAACCTTTAATCAACCCCGTTGCAGTGAGTCAAACAATCATGAATAATCTTTTCTTATCAATACCCACCACTCTTGACCAAGAGATATTTGAAGATCTGTTTAAAAACGACACCGTAAGAATTGAGCGAATTCTATCTAAGGGGCACTGCTCTGGCGAAAATGATTGGTATGATCAGGATGAAAATGAGTGGGTGGTGGTGTTAAAAGGGGCTGGCACGGTTGTCTTCGCCGATGATCGTCAGGTTCAGCTTAACGAGGGCGATTATCTCAATATCCCCGCACACACCAAGCATCGAGTCTTGTGGACCGATCCTGACGTTGTGACCGTGTGGTTGGCGATCTTTTATCCGTAATGGCGCTGGTAGTAGAAGAGGACTGTTGGTCGGATTTGTGGCAGTAATCAGACTCCGGCACCGTGCCAAGTTCCTGATCTCATGGGTTGCTAGACATTTACTTCTTGCCGGCGTACCTTGGTAAAATTATTGATATTATTTAGTTGGTCGTCGAGGTCATCAGTATTTCTCTTCTGTTAATAGTTGGGATTGGCTTAGTCTGTGCCTCCTGGTTTGGCCAGTCGCAGAAAAGGAAACACTATGTTGAACTGTGTTAAGCGTTTGTGGTTGGCGGTGGTGTTGATCGCTGTGAGTGCTGGAATTCTATTGATTTCAGATTTTAACCGCCGCGTTGGCGTGGCGACGGATACGGTGCGCGAATTTCCACGGATCGCCGTTATGCAGATTGTTTCGACCCCAGTGCTAGATGTTCATGTGCAAGGGGTTAAGGATGGCTTGCGCCGGCACGGGTTGTTAGCGGCCGATGAAAATAATTTACGGGTGTTTAACCCCCAGGGCGATTTTACTACCGCTAACGCTGTGGCCCGCGAAATGGTGCAAGGCGATTATGACATTCTGATCACCTCCAGTACCGTAGCGTTGCAGACGGTGGCCAAGGCCAATCTCACGATGCAGGTTGCGCATGTGTTTGGTGCCGTGACCTTTCCGCCGGGGGCGGGGGTCGGTATTACTGGGCCCGGAGCCGATGAGCATCCCCCTTACCTGACGGGTATCGGCACATTTCAACCAGTGCAGGGTGCTTTTGAAATTGCCTATGAGATGAACCCGGCACTGCGGCGGGTCGGTGTGGTGTGGAATCCCGGCGAGCAGTGTTCGGAGGCGTGCATGGTCGAAGCACGAAAGGTTTGCGCGACGCTGGGCATTGAGTTGAAAGAGGTTACCGCCACCCAGAGTATCGAAGTGGGCGATGCCCTGCGCTCAGTGATCTCCTCGGGGGTCGATGCAATATGGATTGGTGGCGATACGGTCGCCAATGGTTCGATTTCGATGATTATTCGTATGGCGCAAAAAAATGGGGTTCCGGTGTTTACCAACGATCCCCATGACGCACAACTGGGGGCGTTGTTTGGTCTGGGGGCGGATTATCATACCGTTGGTAGTTATACCGCCGATATGGCCGCGCAAGTTTTGAACGGCCGTTCTCCGGCGAGTTACCGCATTGAGAATGTCATTCCCGAGCAGTTGATGGTGAGTGACGAGATGTTGGCCCAACAGTCATCGCGCTGGGAAATGAGCGCTGCGTTGAAAAAGCGTGTTTCGCCATAGGCTTGACGCGAAAGAACCTGTGTTTCACAAAATATTTTATTGTTAAGCCAAAACGGGGAAAACATATGGAGTTCATTGAATGTCGGTATGACCACCAGTTGCTGGTTCAGGTAAAAGGGCGATTAGATGCAACGTGGGCGGATTATTTTAAGGAGACGATGCTGGAACATGTTCGCCGCGGCGAGCATCATCTACTTTTGGATGCACAGGAATTAACGTTTCTGAGTTCGTTGGGGATCCGCTCGATGATGGTCCTCTATAAGGAACTTGTCGCCGTTCAAGGCAGTTTTTATATTGTCAATGCGGCAGGATTTGTCCGGGAAACTCTTGAGTGCTCTGGGTTGAGCCAATGGTTTTCTGATCTTAAGATCGACGCCTCGGTGAGTGTTGACCCGAGTGGTGAGCAGCAAGATTCTGCCGCAATTACGCGGTTTGTGTTGAATCGTTCAGCGCGTCTTGAACTACACGCTGTTGACGGCTGGCAACCTTGGCAAGCCGTCGATGCTGCGGGCTGTCAAACCGTGCGCTTTGATGCTGGACTGTTCGGTTTTGGTATTGGCGCTGCGGGAGATGATTTTCAGGGCGCTAAAAACCATTTTGGTGAATTTGTTGCCGTTGACGGTCAGGTTGCCATTCAACCGCCCGATGAACGCGGTCGTCCCGATTGCTTGGTGTCGGAACAGCAATTTGTCCCATCTTTGCAATGTGTTCAGGCGTTACTGTGCCAAGGGGAGATGTCCGATTTAATCCGCTTTAGCAGCACCGATAACGACCCTTACTTTACCGTCTCTACGATCCTTAACGAACTGCTGAACGTGTGCGGTTGTGACAGTATTGGTTTTGTGATGGTCGGCGAAATTGAGGGGTTGGTTGGGGCGAACTTGATCAAGCCGTTGGGCCAATTAGCGGCTGGGGGTTCGAATTCAGAGATTGAATTAAAGGATTGGCTCAGCTTTAGTGGCGAGCGGGTTTTTTCCCGCGAGCAGGTTGTGATCACCGGGATCGCCCAGCGCAGCAAGATTGCCGGCGCGGGCGTGTTTTCTTTAGCGTCCTGTCCCGAGATCAGCGCACATCTGCACGCCGCCGTCTTCCCCTATCAATTACTGCCGAATGGCTGTGTTGTCCTTGATGATGTTATACCGCGCCTGTTTGGCGGTCCACCGCCGCGCGCCGTGTTGCATTTACTTGATGATAACCGCCCGGGCAATGGCTTGGGGGAGAGCGCGCTGACCAATGCCATCTGTTGGTGTGCGCCGCTTGATACGTGTGAGGTGCCGGCATGAGTTTAGTTCTCGGTTCGTTGACCATGGGGTTAATTCTGGCGTTGCTCTCCATTGGCATGCTCATCAGCTTTCGAATGATCCGTTTTATGGATATTACCGTCGATGGCTCGATCACCTTAGGGGCTTCGGTGGCTGCTGTATGCATCGGTATGGGGATCAACCCGTGGTTGGCTACGTTGTTTGCGGTGCTTGCTGGGGCCGGTGCTGGGACGATCACTGGCTTATTGTACACCCGCTTTCGTATCCCTGAGTTGCTGTGCGGCATTCTAGTGATGACGGCACTATATTCGATCAACTTGCGGGTTATGGGGCGCAGTAATATACCATTATTAGATGTCCTGTCTGTCTCCAGCGGAATAGAGGGTTGGTTACTTGCGGCAACGGAAGGTGCCCAGAAGGTTAATATTGCTGGCTGGCTGGTTCCGGTCAGCGATGTGGCAGTGTTTTTAAGCAGTGCCTTGAGCTGTATTGTTATTGCAGTGCTGTTGCGTTATTTTTTGCTGACCCATTTTGGCACCGGACTGCGAGCGGCAGGGAGTAATCCGCAAATGGCGCGAGCGCAAGGGCTTAATCATCAGGCGATGGTCGTTTTCAGCCTCGCACTCTCCAACGGATTGGTGGCTCTTTCTGGGGCGCTTTTGGCACAATATCAAGGTTTTGCCGATGTGCAGATGGGGATCGGTATGATGGTTTGGGGGTTGGCGAGTATCATTATCGGTGAGGCGCTGGTCGGTAAGTCGAGCCTTGGTCTGATGATCTGCGGCACAATTTTGGGGACCATTTTATTTCGTATGTTGATTGCCATCGCCTTGCGCTGGGGACTCAATCCGAATGATTTAAAATTAGTCACCGCGCTGTTTGTATTTGTTGCTTTGGTGGCACCGCAGTTATTTTCAAAGCTTAAAAAGTTGCTTTTTCAACGTGCGAAAGGGGCCGATCATGCTTGAGATAAGGAACCTACATAAAACCTTTTTTCAAGGAACCGTCAATGAGGTGAAGGCGCTGCGCGGGATTGATCTTACCCTTGAAGAGGGGGTCTTTACCGCCATTATCGGTACCAACGGCTCGGGTAAAAGTATGCTGCTTAATTCAGTAGCGGGTACGTTTTTTCCCGATGCTGGCCAGATTCTGCTGGATGGTCAAGACGTTACTCAGTGGCCTGAATATAAGCGGGCGGCGCATATTGGCCGTGTTTTTCAAGATCCGTTTGCCGGCACGGCGGCTGAAATGAGTATTGCCGAGAATATTGCCATGGCCATGCGGCGTGGTAAAGCTCGCGGCCTAGGACGAGCGCTGGGACCCAAAATGCGCGACGAGATCGCAGAGCGGGTTTCAACCTTGAAAATGGGCTTGGAGGATCGCTTGGATAATCCGATGGGGGCGTTGTCTGGCGGCCAACGTCAGGCGTTGACGTTGTTGATGGCGACCTGGATTCGACCGAAAATTTTACTGTTGGATGAGCACACTGCGGCCCTTGATCCGAAGAGTGCAGCCAAGGTCGCAGAGTTAACCAGTGAAATCGTGGCCCGGGAAAAACTTACCGCGTTGATGGTGACCCACTCCATGCAACAAGCGGTGGATATGCCGGACCGGATCATTATGTTGCATAAGGGGCAGGTGGTTGAAGATTACAGCGGCGACATGAAACGTCGGGTGCGTGTTCCCGATCTGATGGCCGCTTTTGAGCGGGTCGCCAAGCGGCAACTGTTTGATGCTTCAGCCGTTGAGATGATTTTGCCGCAGTACAAATAAACTCAAATGTAACGTGTGAACGGTTGCGCTGCGACCGTTCACTGCTTCTTGGCGCGGGGGACGACACAGGTTAAATTTGGCGTCGCCTCAATCGGGATCTCCTGAGGGGAAAGACCCGACAATATCTTCATGATCTGGGTGGCTGACTGCTTGCCCCAGTCCTTGTAGTTGTCGCCGATACCACCGATAGCGCCTTCGTTTATCAGCTCCATATCGGTGACAAATATCGGGATCTGCTGCGCAGCAGCGACCTTGTGGATCGCGCCAAAACCGGTATTGGCCAGATTGTCCGTTGAGACGATCAGGGCTTTGGCGCCACGCTGAATAATCGCTTGCGTCGCCATGGGGAGATCGGATGCAGTTGACGCCGTCGCCATGAGAATTTTGAGGTGATGGCGCTGTCCGGCGCGCTGCAGTCTGTCGACGGTAATCTGCGATTGTGGTTGAGAGGGGTCGTAGATGATACCCAGAGTGTTGATCTCTGGATCGTAGTTCTGGGTCATCTGAACCAGACGATCAATGGCGGGATTGTCGTGAACGCCGGTGACGTTGGCCGGTTTCCCCTCGTTAAACAAACCTAGGATGGTCGGGTCGGAGGCCACGCTGAATACCAACGGCAGCTCTTTGACCTTGTGGAGCCCAGCAATAAAAGCCGGGGTTGTGATCGAGACAATCACGTCAGGGTTGCTCTGAATTGCCGCGTCAAAAAGTTGTGGCAGTAGCCCCATATCACCCTGAGCACAAAATTGTTGGATGGTGTAATCTTTTTCAGTGATTAAGCCGTGTTGTTGTAAACCGAGATCCAACCCTTCGATTGCGGCATTGATCACAGTATTACTGACCAAATTGACAATGGCTATCTTAGCGGGGCGTCCACGTTGTACTGCGAGGTTATAGGTGTAATCAAGTTGTTGTTTGAGCGCAGTTGGCAGGGTGACGTTCAATCTTTTGGCAGCGTTGAAATCTACATGCAGGGCGTAGTCACGACTCGGTTCAAAGGGGATGGCAGCAGGATCCTCCCCTGCGAAAATTCTGGCCGCTAACTCGGCGGCATGTTGGCCCTCGGCATAGGGGCTGGGGCCATAGGAGTACAGGGCGCCACTACCCATCAGGCTGCCATCGTTGGCAATGACTGGGATGTCATGATCTCGGCAGTTTTTAAGGATGCTGGGCAGGTTGTTGGCCACGGTGTTATCGCCCATGGCGTAAAATAGATCGATCCCTTGGCTGACAATACTCTGCGCCGATTGTAGAACCTCATTGCTACTCATAACTGGTACGCTGACCAGTTCAAAATTGAATTCTTCAAAGAATATTTTAAGCCTGTCCAGACAGGCCACAGAATTTGCTTCAGCAGGGTTGTAAATGGTACCGATGCGCCGCGCTTCAGGAAATAATTGCCGGGCAAATTTAAACATTTCAGCGGTGGGGTTTTCAAACACGGCGCCGGTAACGTTGGCGCGATGATCACTATAGCTGACACCGGCCTTGGCCTCGATGGGCGATGAGACGATGGCAAACACCAGCGGGGTCTCGGTGATCACCGTCAGTGCGTTGGCAAGGCAGGGGGTTGATAGCGCCATGAAAATATTCGGATTTTTGTTAGTTAGGCTCTGAGTGACTTGCGACAACATCCCCAAGTCGGCGTTGCAGTGTTGGCTGATGAACGTCAGGTTCTCCCCCTCGACGTAACCACGTGCGGCAAGGCCATCTTTAATCCCTTGTATCGCCTGTTCGAAAGTGACTGCCGGGACAAAATAGCTCAGGGCGATGGTGTAATGTTTGTCGGGGACCGGGCCGTCGTGGTGCTGTGTTGTCGCGAGCGATTGGTTGCTGTTCAAGGACCAGTTTTGATCGGCTGGCAGCCGTTTATCTAAGTCAGAAAGTAACAAAGATGCAGTCGCTAACAGGATCAAAGCTATTGCCAGCCACAACTGTCTGAATAATGTGAAGAACATTGAGTCTCTTTTCTCGATGAAGGAAGTCTATAGATTACCGCAACTTGCGCGACAAGCCAACCCCCGAAAGTAGCTAAAATAAAAGATAAACCGTCTTACACACAGCCACAAAGAGATCAAGAGAATCAAAATATTAAGATTGTTTTAAAATCTTTCTTTTGTGCTTGTTGGCACTTGGTTGCGCGTTTTTCGGGAAAAACTGTACAATGATGCGATAATTTGCAATATTACAGGATTGTTTTTCCTTCATCCTTGCTAACAAAAGTGAGTTCTTCATTATGACAAGAAATAGTTTAAAAGGGATCGCTCTGTGCTTAATGCTTGTGGTTGTTACCGTGCTTTCTGGCTGTAACGAGCGAGAAAAAATTACCGAACTTAACCAGCTGTCAGATAAGGAGTTTGCCGTGCCGACTGGAACGGCAGCTGATACGTTGGTGCTATCCAAATTTTCGCAGGCAAAATTCAAGTATTTCAATAGCGTGTTGGATGCCGCCATGGCGGTAAAAGCCGGTAAAGCGGACGCTGTCGCCTATGACGAACCTATTCTGAAAAACATTGCTGGCAAGGTAGCAGGACTTACCGTTTTGCCGGGAATGATCACCAACGATAGCTATGGTTTTGCGGTCCAGCTTGGTAAGGACGAGTTGAAGAAAAATATCGATCTCGTTGTCAGCGAACTGAGAAACAACGGCACTTATGACGCCATGCTCCAACGCTGGCTGCCGAAAAAAGGGGATCCTGCCGCCATGCCAAAGATGACTTTGACCGGCAGCAATGGCGTGTTAACGCTGGGAACCGCAGCGGTAACGGAGCCCTTTTCATTTGTTGATGGTTCGCAACAGGTCGTCGGCTTAGACATTGAATTGGCCAGTTATGTTGCTCAACGACTCGGTATGACTCTGGAAGTTGTCAATATGGAATTTGGTGCAATTATCCCAGCATTGATTTCCGGCAAGGTCGATATGATCGCTGCCTGCATCACCATTACCGAAGAACGGGCGCAGAAAGTATTGTTCTCCGAAGCGTATTATGCTGGCGGCATTGCCGCTTTGGTTAAGGAATAATTGGGCTCCGGGGGCGGTAGATGAAAAAAGTTGGATTATTAGGGCTTGCAGCTTTGCTGGTGGTGGTTTTCTTTTGCGGCTGTACCAAGAGCGAAAATATCATTACCCGCGCTGACGATGCCAGACATGCAAAAATAGGCGTCATGATTGGTTCAACCGGTGAAGCCACTGTCGAGGCAATGTTTCCCGATGCCCAGATCAAACGCTTTGACGATATCATGGATGCCATTGCAACCATGGCTTCAGGCCAGCTTGATGCTGTTGTTGCGGCATACCCCACGGCGTTTCGTATTGCAAAAAATAATCCGGAATACCGTTTGCTGCCCGAACACCTTCGCGATGAGAATATTGCTATCGCCCTGAAAAAGGGGCAAGATGAACTGTTGGCAACGCTCAATCAGATTATTGCACAACTTAAGGCTGATGGGACGCTAGCAGATATGAAGAGGCGCTGGTTTGAACATGTTTCCGGCCCATATGAAGAGCTGTCTATCACCTTGCCCAAAAAAGGGCAGGTTCTCAGAGTCGGCATGTCTGGGACGGAGGAACCGTTTGGTTTTGTTGACAAGAATGGCCAGATAACGGGTCACGATGGTGAACTCTCCCGTATCCTCGCCGCCAGACTGCATCGACCCGTTGAGTTTGTAACCATGAAATTTATGGCGCTGATCCCTGCGTTGGAAGCTGGCAAGATCGATCTCATTGTCAGCGACATGACGGCCACTGCCGAACGCTGGAAAGCCGTAGATTTCACCCAACCGTATTTCGTTGACTCACAGGTTATGCTTGTTAAAAACAAGAGCGATGACACGATTGCGTCGTTGCCTTTTGTGGGCAGCGTTATCAACAGCTTTCGCATCAATATTCTTCATGAAAACCGTTACTTATTGATTTTGGATGGACTTAAGACCACGGTTATTATTTCTATTGTGGCCACAATCATGGGGACACTGCTCGGTGCGCTGGTCTGCTACATGCGCATGTCGAAAAAATTCGCCCTCAGGCTGCCAGCCAAAATTTACATTTCAATTATGCGTGGTACGCCGGTACTGGTGCTGCTCATGCTGATCTTCTATGTCGTTTTTGCTTCTGTCGATATCAACCCGATAATTGTTTCTATCATTGCATTCGGTTTAAATTTTGCTGCCTACGCCGCGGAGATCTTCCGAACTGGGATCGATGGGGTTGATAAAGGTCAGAGCGAAGCTGGAATTGCCATGGGCTTCAGTAAAGTTAAAACATTCATCTATATTGTGCTGCCACAAACGATCCGCCGCATCCTGCCCGTCTATAAAGGGGAATTTATTACCCTGGTGAAAATGACCTCCATCGTCGGTTATGTCGCGGTGCAGGATCTGACCAAGGCCAGTGACATCATTCGCAGCCGCACCTTTGATGCTTTTTTCCCCTTAGTGATGATCGCAATTCTTTATTTTTTGATCTCGTGGGTCCTCCTCCAATCCCTTGAATATGTGGAACGGCTAACCGACCCGAAATACAAACGGGCAAGGGTGCGTAACGTATGATAACAGTAAAAAATCTTTCCAAAAAATTTGGCGATCTTGTTGTGCTGCGCGATATCAGTGTTGAGATAAAAAAGGGTGAAGTGGTCTCCATCATCGGCCCCTCAGGCACCGGTAAAAGTACCTTTTTGCGCTGCCTGAACCTGCTCGAACAGCCCAACGGTGGCATGATTCAGGTCGGCGGCGTCGATGTTCTAGACAAAAAGGCCGATGTGGCGAAAGT
>LGOV01038964.1_pt1 | contig 12640 bp, 9 predicted proteins | sample 469881 | NCBI WGS metagenome assembly LGOV01 (sample SAMN03857199, study PRJNA290197) | marine sediment metagenome | biome: marine cold seep biome; feature: cold seep; material: marine sediment; isolation source: sample #5579, elevator 3A push core 41 containing 12 cm of sediment... ...
GAACGAGATCTGTTGTTTACATTTTTTGCAGATCTGTTATTACGAGTATCTTTTACCCCTGAGTCTCTATTACTATATATATTTTTATTTCTTAAACTACCATTACCGGCTATGTCTTTATTTTTAAGACTACCATTACCTGCTAAATTACCGCGATTATTTCCATTTCTACCTCCATTAAATCCATCTCTACCCCCGCGATTATAACCATCATGTCGTCCATGATTATATCCTTGACGATACCCATGCCGGTATCCCATTCTATAACCTGCAGCTCCCCACATACCCATTCTGTATGGGTGAAAGCCCCAGCCCATCCAGCCAAAACCAATACCAAAGGAAAATCCCCATCCACCATATGGATTCCAATGAACACCAAAACCCCAGGTAAATGGTCTTGGATAATAATAATTACCATACCATGGATAATAATGATACCCCGTTCCATACACTACCGTACCATCATAAACATAAGAATTTGTATAACCAGGTAAATAACCAACTTGAACTTCTTCAGGTGTTGAATCATATACATAAGTATATTTAACATTGTAAACAGGTGATTCTGGTGGAATTTGATCTACTTCTTCCGGTTTTTCATCCGATACTTTCCATGGCCCTGTTGCTTTTTTAGACACAAACCATACAGCATCATCTACGCAATAGTACTTGTTATTGATCAATAATACCGATTTGTCAGTATTTTTGGCATAAGACATATCTGTACCTTCTATTTTTTCAAATTCAGGATCTCCATCATATTTTACTTCAACTTTAGCCGTTTTTCTATCGATTGTCGCCGTTTGTGGAATCGTTTGTTCTAGCAAAGCTGTTTCAGCTTCAGGAGTACCCGGAATACTTGCCCTTACAGTTTTCATTTCAGATTCTTCCGGAATCTTTTTAAAATCTTCTGGCAGATCTTTAGGCTCTTTAAATTTCCAATCCCCATTTTCCAATGATTTAGAATAGTACCAACGCCCGGCAATTAAGATATAGTGATATTGCGAACTGATATCCATAAGAATATCGCTTTCAGAATTGGCAACATATAATAAACTTGTTCCTTCAATTGGCTTATAATCCAGCTTACCATCAACAATAATCAACTCTGCAGGTTTTGTTTCAATAATTAATTCAGGTGCTTCAGCATTCTTATCGGAAACGGAATCTTCTTCAGATTCCTGTAAATTATCTTTTGCAAACTTTTTAATTTTTGAAGGTACATTTTTAGTTTCTTTCCAACCTTTTTGTATATCATTTGATGCATACCAAAATGAACCCCCTTTTATATAGTAAATATCTTTATTTGATTCTTTTACAATAAAAAAATTCGTGTTTACTATATATTCCAATCCTGATTTATCATCTTTTTTTTCAATAGGATCCCCATCGATCATAACAAGAACAGCAGGATTTGTTCTAAAATAAATTCTAGGAGGATCATTATTTATATCATCAGATAACTCTTTAAGATCTTCTATATCTTTTAAAGAGGCTGTTAATCTATCCAAAGACATTTCCATATCCCAGGATTCTATTTCGGTGGCTAACAATTTTGAAAACTCATCACCTATTTTTTTATCCACTACATCCGGGAAATAGGTTTTTAAGACCTGCATCTTTTCCAATAAAACTGTCCGATTACCTTTATCTGTTGACATTGTTGCTTTAAACCATAAAGCACCAAACATCAAATCTTTTTTAGCTAGTTTAACTGTAACAGCCATCCTGCCTTCCAAAATATTACCCTCAAAAGATTCAAGCTGGGGTTGGTATAAGGTGATTACTGATTTATTACTAGTTACCAACTCTTTGGGCCATGTAAATTCAACATCTTTTTTCTGAGATGTAATTGTATTATTTACAAATAGAAATACAACAAATAGTAAAGCAGACAAAATTTTAATTTTTTTCATGATACTAAAAATTATTAATCTAATGGTTCCTTTTTCAGTTTAAAAAAGATGGCATAAAAAACAGGTAATACAATAATTGTAAGAATAGTTGCAACAAACAAGCCTCCCATGATGGTTACTGCCATACCGCCGAACATAGGATCCGGTAAAAGGGGTATCATACCCAATATAGTTGTCCCGGCAGCCATCGATACAGGAATTGTCCTGGAGCGTGCAGCTATGATGATAGACTGATATTTTGATTTTCCATTTACTATCATTTCCTGCTCAGCCTGATCAAATAGAACGATCGCATTTTTGATCACCATTCCTACCAAGCCCAATAGCCCAAGAATGGCAAAGAACCCAAACATCAAACCTGAAGCAAGGAATGAAAAAGTAACACCTATCATAACCAGGGGAACCATTAAAATCACAATGGTTGTTTTTCTAAAATCACCAAACAGGAACATCAGAATGGAAACAATTAGAAGAATAGTAAGGCCCATATTGGCCATAATTGCCTCTGTTGAATCCGTTTGATCTTCATAAATACCGTCCCACCATAAGGTGTATCCCGGAGGTAATTCAATGGCTTCTATTAAAGGTATAATTTTAGCCTCAGCTTCTTTGTTCCCTATACCGGGTTCAAGCTCACACTGAGCCACAAGACTTAGCTCCCGGTTATATTTCCCAATGACCCGCTCTTCCCAATCTAAATTGAGCTTGTCCGTAACCTGTGCAAGCGAAACTATTGAACCGGCGGCGTTCATGATCGGAATACTTCCAAAATTACTATAATCGTAGTCTTCGCGGTTTTCATCTTTCAGTACAATGGGTAGTACGTATTCTTTTTCACGATATGTTCCTATTTGCTGGCCATCGGTTACCCGCTGAATAGCTTCTGCCATTTCGGATCTGGTAACACTTGCAATCCGACCTTTGTTCTGGGAGTACACCGGTTCTATTTTAAAGGTTCTTTCTCCCCAGCTATCCCTTACATTATTAACCATTGGTTCAGCGCGCATTATTGTTTTGGCTTGTTCAACAAGATCGCGCAGCACCTTCTCGTCAGGCCCGTCAAAACTTGCCTCAATCGTAGCATCAGGATATGGAGAAACCTTGAATTTATGCATAACAGACATACCATCAGGGTAATTACTGTTCAGATGTTTTTTGAAAATTACTATAACCGAATCAGCAGCTTTATAATCGCTGGTTTCAATAACCAGATTTGCATAATGCGGACGTGGACTCCAGGATATAGTGGCCAGATAGTAGCGCAAAGGAGGTGCTCCCAAACTTACGGAAACATTTTTAACATCTTCCCGTGCAAGTAGAAATTGTTCCATCTTTTTGATATCCTTTTCCAGTGTATTGATATCAGTACCCTGTGGTAAGAAATAATCCACTTTAAACTGTTTTTTATCAATTGCAGGAAAGAAATCTTGTTTGACAAATTTGAAAAAATAAATACTCAAAGCAAATAATCCTAAAACAATACCTAAGGTTAACCATCTCTTTTCAACTACAGCCACGATGAACTTTGTCAATTTATGATAAAATGGTGTATCATAAGGATCTTTACCAGCACTACCCGTTCCTTCTTTTAAAATAAAATCTCCAAATACAGTTGTTTGTATGAGAGCAAATATCCAACTGAGTGTTAATGATATGGCGAGTACAACGAATAATGGCTTGATGATCTCGGCCGTATTATTCGGGGCGAGATACAGTGGAAGAAAGGACAGGGTAGCAATAATTGTGGCCCCCAACAATCCCCATTGTGGTATGGTCGCCCCATCCATCAGGGCTTTTTTTCGTTTTACACCCCGTAGTATTGATATTTGGGCATTACTGGTAACAACGATGGCATTATCAACCAGCATTCCCATGGCGATGATTATTGCTGCGAGAGAAGTACGGTGCAGTTCAATATTAGCAGGCATCATAAACATCAAGGTGCCTGCAATTGTGAATAATAAGCTCGTACCAATTAGTATTCCTGCCCGCGTGCCCATGGCCAGTAATATGATAAAAACTACAATAGCAACTGATATGGCAAGATTGACAAGAAAATTATTATTTGCGGCAACGGCAACTTCATCTTCGTGATAAACGCCATTTATTTCTATACCAACTGGCAGTAAGGCCTCTATTTCACCTAATTTATTAGTGATTTTTGCACCCATTTTTACTGAATTACCTCCAATTCTTGTGGCGATTCCAATTCCAATGGCACGATTACCATTCATGCGCATTTTTATACTTGGAGGATCAACGTAATCTTTTTCAACTGTTGCGAGATCCTGAAGACGAATTTGATTACCTTCTTTCCCGGTAATAACCAGATTTTCAATTTCTCCAAGCGATTGGAAGGTTCCAACAGCATCAACCCTTACCTCAAAATGACCTGTTTGCAGTCGGCCTGAATTCACTAATTTATTTTGTGATGTTATTGCTCTCTGGATATCTGCAGGCGTAATACCTGCATTGTTTAATTTTTGCTCAGAAATATATACATTTACAATCCTGTCCTGGGTTCCAAACAAAGAAACTTTAGCAACATCTTCAATGGTTACCAGGTTCTGCTTGATGTATTGGGCAAAATCTTCCAACTCTTCATTAGAATATCCTTCGTCTGCTGTGAGTGTATAATATATTCCAAATACATCACCAAAGTCGTCATTTACCAATATGGTACTTGCTTCTTTTGGCAATTGAGGTTGAACATTGAGCACCTTTCTTCTCATTTCATCCCAAATTTGCTGAAACTCCTCACCGGCAATGGATTGATACATACTTACATGTACGTAACTGTATCCTGGCCTGGATTCAGATTTGATCCAATCCACCATTGGATGAGCCTGAACTTCACGCTCAATGATCTCTGTTATTTGTTCCTGAACCTCGTATTGACTGGCTCCCGGATAATAGGTTGTTATGATCATTTCTTTAACAACAAAAGGAGCATCCTCCCTTTTACCAAGCATATCATATGCTTTAATACCGCCCAACAGGGTGATGGCTAAGAAGAAGTATATAACTTGTTTATTATTGAGAGCGTATCCGGCTATATTCATATTTTTGTTTTTTAATAGTCTTAATTAATGTCTATCTGAAAAGTCAAATGGTTATAATATTTAAGTTAATAGACAGGATTAAATTAATTTCATTTAAGAATGTCAATATCATTGATCGTATCACCTTCTATTAGTCTGTGTACACCTGCAACAACAATCTCTTCCCCAGCGGAAAGTCCTTCAACGATCTCAATTGCATCATGCCCAACAAGATTACCAACAATAACTTTTTGTTTTTTTACGGAATTGCTTTCAGGATTTATTACCCATACCATTGAACTTTTAACATCCTTTCCTTCAAAAACAGACGATAATGGAATAATTATTTTATTATTATCACTCGAGGTTTCTTTTAGAATAATATTAACCCTACAACTCATTCCTGCAGCTACTTTAGTTTTAGCATTTGGTTTATTTTTATGATCAAGGTATAAATGCAAGACAAAACCTTCAGCGGTAGGTTTTTTCTCAAGTTCTTTTAAGCTTGCCTTAAAAACAATATTAGGATAAGTTTCAAGGTGAACTTCATATTTGTCAAAATTCAACAATTGAACAGCTAATTGTTCAGGGATTGTAGTAATTACTTCAACTATTGATAGATCAACAATTGTGGCAACTGTCTGTTTTCGTCGTACCTCTTGTCCAAGTTCAACAAGTTTTGGACCAAAAAAACCGGTAAAAGGAGCATATAGTTTAGTATCTTTCATTCCATTTTTGGCATCCTGCAGTGTAGCTTCGGCTTCCAAATAAGTGGCATAACGTCGTTCATAAGAATTTTTTGACACCGATCCTTTTTTCCATAATCTGTGAAATCGATCCGATTCTGCTTTCGCCTGATCATATCTGGCTTGCGTAGATTGTAAGGTAACCTTGTAATCACGAGGGTCAATCTCAGCAATCAAAGCTCCTTTTTTTATCTTTTCACCCTCAATTACGTTGTACTTGGTTATTGGACCTCCAACCCGGAAAGATATTTCAGAGTCCTTATATTCTTTTGTAACTCCCGGAAATCCTTTTCCCGAATCGTCTCCAACATCTCCAATGGTCATTGATTTTACAGGGCGTATTTGTTTTTTGACCTCTTTCTCTTCTGATCCACAACTTAAAAAAAGGAATAGAGCGGCAATTGTTACGATGAAAGTTGTTTTTCTTATCATTTTATTTAATTTTTTTATTAGAAATCATTTGATTATTGTGTGATGCTTAATTCGCCCATAGCACGTTGATATGATGTGTAGGCAATGTTAAGTTCGTGTTTTGCTAGTGTAAAATTAGAATATGTTTTCTGCCAATCCAATTGTGCATCCAATACTTCAAGCACTGATGACAAGCCTTCAAAATAACGATCCAACATAACCTCAACATTACTTTGTGCATTTTCCAGTGAACTGGCTGCAAAATCCAATTGTTGTTGTGATTGCTGTAAGTTATAATAACTGGTTTCAACTTCCAAAGTTATCATATCTCTGGTTTGTTCCATTTCAAGTTTAGCCACTTCCGTTTGTTGTCGGCTTGCAAAAACCTCTTCTTTTTTCTTACCCCAGTAAAAAACAGGAATAGCTAATCTGGCTTGCAGGTTATAGTTAAAAGCAGGATCTGTAGAAAGCCCCGGACTTGGTGCTCCCCAATTACCACCAACACCAACACCAAATTGGGGATTATACTGTGATGCAGTGATTTTTTCATTGAATTCATTCAAGGAGATCTTATTTTTTACCATATCAATTTCCGGTCTTTGTTGTAGCGCCTTATCCGCATGATTGACATCTGTTTTTATCCAGTTTATAGCCAGTAACGAGTCTGCAACATATGTTGTTGTGTTAACAGGAAGCCCCACCAGTCGATTCAATATCATTACACTAATCTTAAATTCTTTATTCGATCTGATCACTTTATATTCTGCATCATTGTACCTTACCTTGGTTTGATACAATTCGTTCATTCCAACAACTTCCTCATCAACTCTGTCTTGTATTACTTTTAAAAATTCTCCAATGGCATCTCTGTATTGTACCAATATGTCATTCATTTCTTTTTTGGTAACAGCATTCCAGTAAAAATTATCAGATTCTGCCATTATTTCTTGTTCACTCAAGTTGACATAACTTCTCATGATTTCTGCCTGGGAAAGAGCTGCGTTCTTGGTATTCTTTAAATAACCACCTGTAAGAATGGGTTGAAATAAACCAAGATCCAACGAATACCTGTTATGCAATTCAACACCCGGATCTCCATCAGAGTTAGGTGCCAATTGAATAGGGACGCCCAAATAAGAATAATCACCATAGAGATCTAGTTTTGGTAAAAAGTCTGATTTAGCAGCTTCCACCATAGATTCAGCTCCAGCTAAATTACTTTGTGCCATCTTAATTTGTTGTTGGTATTCAACGGCCATCTGACGGTATTTATAGATCAATTGATCTTGTTGACCATAGGTGTAAGTCATGGTAAATAAGATCAGCAATATTAAAGAAATATATTTTTTCATGTGTTAATATTTAGTGTTTTTCAGTGGTTTCAGTTAACATCCACATTGGTCATTTTTTGGAGTCTCAAAATTTTAATATGTGTGTTTCATACAAGTGAAAAGATTCTTTATTGAATCATAAAATTAAGATAATTTTATATCATAGAATGAATTTAATCTGGAAAATTTAAATTATTTAATATACTTTTTTATAACTTAACAATTGGAAAATTAAAAACTAACAAAAATATATTAAATTAATATTGACAAAAACCCAGAAAGGAACTATCCGGGTTTTTTGTCTATACCATCATACTTTTAATTCATAAATCCAAAACCTATAGCGAAGCTAAACATGGATAAAGAATCTAATTCTCCTGCAGAACTACCATATAAATATCTTAATGCAACGTTAAGTCCGGTTCCTGAATATCCAAAAGGTATATAAGCTCCAATTTCAGGTTGTGCTGCAAATCCCCATGAATCCGCGTAAAATGAGTTCAATCCAAAATCAGTACGTTGTTCGGTATATACAGATCCCATCCCAAAACCTACATATGGCTTGAAATTACTTCCGGAATCAATAAAATATTGTGAATTTATAAGTACCGGAAAGATATTAAGATACCTTGCTTGAGTTCCGGAAACATGTCCGGTTACTCCATTATCATGAAATTCATAAGGTACTCCATCACCAATTTTATCGTCTAAAGCATACCAGGCAAAAAAACCTCCGATAGTAATGTTATCCCCTATAAAATAACCTAATTCTAAGGAAGCTCCCCTATAACCTATTTCTTCTATATAATCACTGGTATTACCTGCTGTTTTTGTAATATCCCAGTTAAGCGACATATAAGCTGTTTGCGCATTGCTGCCAACAATTAAACCAATTAACAATAATGCTGTTAAATATATTTTTTTCATTTGTTTATTTTTAAAAGATGTTTATTTTAAATAAGGTGATTGCTTAAATGCCTGATCGATTCCTGATACAGTGCGATCTGCATTAAATGAATTACTATCCGAAATTAATCCGCGTACAAATGCCATCCAAGAAGGTTCTAAATCTAAACCATTTTGACGATGATCCATCATACTTATTAAACCCGTTCCCACTTCGTAATCAATAGCAACAGGAACTGGTGTATACCAGCAATACCAGCAACCCCACCAAGGGTAGCCTGGCCAGACCCAACCAACATCAGTTTTTTTTCTCAATATAAGGGCAGTAGCAACACCCACATCAAAATTCGGTTCCGGATTATTTCCATGAAGTACAAAAACTTCTACCTGAGAATTACTTGGGGTAGGTTTAGGAATTTCTGTTTCACTAAATATAAAAACATTTTCAACACCATAAAGATTAACCAGGTTATCAAGTGTTGTATTTAATATCTCTTTGTCAATTTCTCCATGATAAGGTGCATTATTACCATCATCTCCTTCCAATTCTGCAACTTTCCATAAAATCATTGCTGATTTTGGAGCAATATTAAAATCTGCATCAATGGAAACTGTAGATACTGTATCTAAGTCTTCAATATCGGTATCACTATCAGGATAACACGATATAAGTAATGTTGTAATGATACTTAACATTACAACTTTAAACATTGTTTTCTTCATAAGATCTTTTTTAAATATAATTTTTTAATTTGAAAATATTCGGCAAAAGTACAATTAATTACAGTAATAAAAATATTNNGACATATATAATTAATTTAGAGCCTTAAATATATTTTGAAATTAACACAAAAAAGTTGATTTTATTAAAAAACTGGAAATAAGACCAACTAATAAAATAACTTAGTTGTATTGTCCGCTTTTTGTCCTCTATGTAATTATAATATTTATAATACATTTGTATTTAGTAAATCCTGAATAAATTATTAATAAAAACAATACCTTATGCATAGCAGTGTAGAAGAATTAACCAAAAAAATTTACGATGAAGGTGTAGTAAAAGCGCAGCATAAAGTAGATGAAATGATACAGAATGCACAGCAAAAAGCTCAAGAAATTATTCAAGATGCTGAAAAAAAAGGGAGTACTATCATTCAAAATGCTGAAAAAGCTGCTTCCGATTTAAAAATAAAGAATGAAACAGAAATGAAGTTAGCGGCACAGCAATCGCTAAGCAATTTAAAACAAGAAACAACAGACCTTTTGGTTTGGGAAGTTACAAATAAGCCACTAAAGAATGCTTTTGACGATAAAACCTTTGTACAGGATTTGATTAAAAAATTGGTGGATTCCTGGTTGAAACATTATGGAAATGAAGAAGGACTTAATATTTTATTGTCCGAGAATGATTTTAAGGAAGCTCAAACTTACATACGGGATAATGCTCAAACGCTGTTAAAGAAGGGGATAACTGTCAACAGCAATAAGGCAATGACCAATGGCTTTCAAATCTCCCCGGGAGGAGATACAGGATTTAAAGTAAGCTTTACTGCTGAAGATTTTGAAAACTATTTCAAATCGTTTGCCAAACCTAATATTTCTAAATTATTATTTGAAAACAAAGAATAAAACAAAAAATGGCAAACGGTTACTATTATCTTATTTCTTCTCTGGACGAATTGAATCTTACTGATAAAAATGTACAGTTTGATTTGATAAGTTTTCGTGATTATATTTTAGATTCACTTGATGCCAAAGATGCTCAACAGTTAAAAATACTTTATTATCCCTTTGATATAAAAAATTTGTGCAATCTCATCAAAAAAAAGGAAGTCGACTGGGATAAGGCGGGTAATTATTCACGTTCATCATTAGAAGCAATGTTGGAAGAACCAAGCACTTTTCCTGACTTCTTTTTACCATTTTATGAAGAAACCCATACGAATTGGGAAGATTGGAGTGTTAAACAACTAAGCAATTATGCAACAACCTTGTATAATGACTGGTCTTTAATAAAATCCAATGTTTTTCTGAAAAAATGGTTAGAATTTGATCAAAATCTGAATAACCTTTTAGTTTATTTAAATAGTTACAAGTTTAATCTTTCTTCTAAAGAAGAAATTCTAGGAAACAATTTAGAAGCAGAATTCCTGCGGGAAACAAAAACAGGAAATGCCAATTTAGACTGGTGGGATTTCCCTGTAAAAAAAGTACGATCAGAATTTGACAACCCTAATATAGCACTACGAGAGTATTTATTAGATGAACTCCGTTGGAATTATGTAAGTGAGTTAGAAGAAGGATATTCTTTTGGAATTGAAATGCTGTTAGCCTACGCAATAAGGCTAAATATCATCAATCGAAACATTGTAAATACAGAGGAAGCAGGAAAAGAGCAGCTTCAAGATTTATTAGATAACATCATAAACGAGTATAAAATGCCTGAAACTTTTAATTGATATGCAGGAAACAAAAACGAAAGGAAAAGTAACCGGAATAAATGCAAATCTGGTTATAGTAGCATCAGATGCTCCCATTGCGCAAAATGAAATTTGCTACATCAAAATAGGAGATGAAAACCTATTGGGAGAAGTCATTAAAGTGGATGAAAAAGACATTTTTGTGCAATGCTTTGAGAGTACACGTGGCATGAAAGTAGGCAATGAGGTAGAATTTGCCGGCAAAATGCTTGAAGTAAAATTAGGGCCGGGCATGTTGTCTAAAACTTATGATGGTTTACAAAATGATCTTAATAAGCTAGATGATTTATTTTTAAAGCGAGGGCAATATAACGATGCTTTAGATGCCGATTCTAAATGGAAATTTACACCTACCTCTAAAGTAGGAGATACAGTAAAATCAGGTGATTGGTTAGGTGAAGTAATAGAAAATACTCTTATCCATAAAATAATGGTACCCTTTAAAGTAAAAGGAAGCTATACCATAAAAAATATTGTAGCCAAAGGCGAATATGGTTTAGAGGATACTTTGGTTATTATAGGTAATAATGATGGCGAAGAAATTAAAGTAACAATGGTGCAATACTGGCCCATCAAGCGAGCCGTTAAATCCTATTCCGAAAAGGTTCGCCCTTTTTCCATGTTAGAAACAGGTGTGCGGGTGATAGATAGTTTAAATCCTATAATGGAAGGAGGTACAGGTTTTATTCCAGGTGCATTTGGCACAGGTAAAACCGTATTACAGCACGCTATTTCTAAGCAAGCAGCAGCAGATGTAGTTATTTTTGCAGCCTGTGGTGAACGTGCAAATGAAATTGTAGAGGTTTTTACTGAATTTCCCAAATTAGTAGATCCGCATACCGGTAAAAAATTAATGGAAAGAACCATTATTATTGCTAATACCTCGAACATGCCCGTAGCCGCGCGAGAGGCTTCTGTTTATACTGCAATGACGATGGCAGAATATTACAGAACCATGGGATTAAAAGTATTGATTCTGGCAGATTCTACTTCAAGATGGGCACAGGCATTACGTGAAATAAGTAATAGACTGGAGGAACTTCCGGGTCCGGATGCCTTTCCAATGGATCTAACAGCAGTTATTGCTGCTTTTTATGCCCGTGCCGGATTTACCTATCTTCACAATGGGAAATCAGGTTCAATTACCTTTTTAGGAACAGTATCGCCAAGTGGAGGTAACTTAAAAGAGCCCGTTACAGAGGCAACTAAAAAGACAGCACGTTGTTTTTACGCTTTGTCACAGAAACGAGCAGACCAAAAAAGGTATCCTGCCGTAGATCCTGTAAGCAGTTATTCCAAATATTTAGAGTATCCAGAAGCGGCCGACTATCTGCATGAGCACGTTTCTCCGCTTTGGGTAGAAAATATTAGCAAAACCAAGGATATNNGATTATCACTTAGATTATTGGAAAGCCGAGTTAATTGATTTTGTGATTTTACAGCAAGATGCTTTTGATAAAGTTGATGCTATGACACCTATGAGTCGCCAGAAATTTATGTTAGAATTGGTACTTAAAGTTCACGCAATGGAATTTAAATTAGAAGGTTTTGAGGAAATATCCAGCTATTTTAAACGAGTGATCAATCAATTGAAGCAATTGAATTATTCAGAGTATGAATCGGATGAATTCAAAAAATATCTAGATGAATATGAAATTATTATTAAAGAAAAAAGAATCCTTTAGTTATGGAGTATAAAGCATTTCAGCCTATATTTTCTAAAATAACCCGTATAAACAAGGCTACTTGTGAGTTGCGTTCTACACGTGCAGGTAACGAAGAATTAGCAATAGTACACGGTAGAATGGC
>LGOV01006544.1_pt2 | contig 12628 bp, 11 predicted proteins | sample 469881 | NCBI WGS metagenome assembly LGOV01 (sample SAMN03857199, study PRJNA290197) | marine sediment metagenome | biome: marine cold seep biome; feature: cold seep; material: marine sediment; isolation source: sample #5579, elevator 3A push core 41 containing 12 cm of sediment... ...
GGCGCATCAGCTTCCAGATCCCAAAGCTCATGGGCCCATGCAAGCCCTGTCCTGAACGCTTGGGTGGTATTGAATCCAAGGGTAGAGTCCACGCGCAATCCAGCTTCCTTCAACACCCTCGGACTCACCTCCGGGTCCCAAACAAGATAATGGTTTCGATGCCAGGTGATCTCGTGCCCGGTTGCCCTCGAAAGTGCCTCTCTCTGGCGTCGATAATCCAACTGTTCAAGGCTGTATGCACAGCCATGAAGCCCGATGCGATGACCATATTGATCGGCCAGTTTGACCAATTTTGCTAGTCTCTTATTCATGAGGCAGTTGCCGGTTCGCGAACCGGTTTTTCTAAAACTATAGGGTCCGCTCATGAGAAAATAGGTTGCAATGGCCCCGGTCTCATGTTCCATCTGCATGATAGATCGGAATGCATACAGAAACTGGTGCGAGTTCCTGATCCAGCGGAAGAGGTCACCGATTCTCGAAGTGATATTTTGCGGAATCCCTCGCGTCGACACGATGAGACGACGCAGCAAACCCACCGGATCCAGAGGGTTCACGCGATCTACATCATGTGTGAGATACACGGTTAGATTGCGACTGGGAAGCTGCCAGGACGGGTTCAGCCGAGCAAGGGCCTCTGCAAGTTCCCAGGCCCATTCGCTCAACCAAGGGCGGGAATAATCCCTATCAAGCTTTGTCTCATTAACCCGCCGCAATCCGTTTTTGGGCATCATCAGCTCAAGGCGACCCGAGATCCAATCAAAGGCTTCGCGCACTTTTTCCAGTTTCAATTCCACGGGCTGGCTTGGGGTCTGGTGTGCCCAGGAGAGTTGAATCTGGTCATGGATCGACTTGTTGTCTAACCATGAGAACAAGAGGCCAAAAGGCCGGAATAGACATTCCACCGTGTAGATGAGACGGTGGCGGTCCGGTAATCCATCGGGTAGCGAAGCGAATACATACATAGGCATGTACTTACAGATCAGACAGCATCTCCATTGGGTAACGCTTCTTGTTTCGGAAGAGTCAATGGTGGTAGAGGAGGTTCTGAACTAGGAGAGACCTTGGGAATTCTTCCTCCCGCACAGGCTGCGATCAGGTCCGCGTACCGGTCCAGGATTTCATCCAAATTGAAATATTTCATGGCGTAGGCCCTTCCCCTTTTCCCCATTTGCCGGCATATCTTCGGGTTACCCGCAAGCTCAAGGGCTGCTCCGGCAAGACCTTCATCATCCAGGGGGTCCACACAGATGCCCGCACCTACCCGCTCCAGGATTTCTCTCTGGTGCCCCCTCATTGCAGCCAGTACGGGCTTTCCGGCTCCAAGGTAGTCGAAGAACTTGTTCTGTAGGTAGATGTGCGCCAGAGGAGTCTCGATCAAACACATGACACAAGCATCAGCAGCGTTCAGTAGCGAGGGGACATCTTTTTTGGCCACGGTTCCGTTCAGGCATATGTTCTTGAGATGCCCGTCCTGTATCGCTTTTTTTAATTCCGGTTCCATGCTACCTGATCCAAAAATCTCAAAACGGATGCGGGGCACGTCCCTCAATCTGTCCGCCGCATCAATCACCGTATGCATGGAGGTGACCTTCACAAGGGTGCCCACGTATATTACTACGAACTGGTCGTTCCATCCGCGCTGTTCTCGTATTTCTTCGCGCTTCAACTTGGGTTCCGAGCACATCTTAGGATCAGTCCCGTTAGGCAGCACGGCAATTCGCGAAGGATCAACGCCTTTCTTTGCAATCTCCTCCTTGATTCCATAGGTCACTGAACCAATGAAGCATGACTTGTGGTACAAGAAGTTTGCCAATGCATAGAGCGGCTTAAGGAAAATCCGACCTCTCACGGCACCTTTCACCTCCAATGCATCAGGCCAGAGGTCCTGAACCTCCAGAAAGAACGGTCTCCTCTTGAGCAACGCTAGAATCCACCCGGAGGGCCCAACGAACAAAGGAGGAATGCTTGTCAGGATAACATCAACGTCTTTGATACGTGTCCCTTTCAACAGGACCCGCAGGGCAAACTCAGCGTAATTCAGAAAACGGTAAAAGAGGTTAATCCGATACTTACGGGAAGAGGGCAATCTGAATACCCGAATCGGCTTTCCGGCAGTAGGGACAAGCTCTTCAAGCGGCCCTTCAGACTCGCCGGAGAACCTGTTAAAATCCGTCGCCAGTACAATGACCTCGTTGCCCTTTTCTGCAAGAACCTTGGAGAAATGAAAACCCCTTAAGTACTCGGGAGTTTTACCAATGGAAAAGAACTGATATATGTAGAGGATTCTCAAGACTCAACTCATTCGGTCAGGCTCAACGATACGTTACTCTTTGGCGGCAGTGATACGAGTAAAAGCATTTGTCTGCGATTGTTGATAGTAACCTCCACCGGTATATCTTCCAGTTGCTCTTCCCCCTTGTTATGCAACTCTATTTTCATCCGATCAAGCGTCCCCACGGAAACCCAGCGATGCTTGGGGCAGAGCACTCTCTCCCAGTACCTTCCCACCCCCAGGAGTGTGCTTATGTAAAAATCTCCTTTGCAGTCGGCAATCACATGGCGCAAGACCTCTTCAGCACAGTGAGTGGCGGCAACTCCTTCGTATCGAAGTAGATGATGGTGTGCCATGAAGATGAAGGCCCTCCGCCTCCGACGCGCCAGCCCGATCCAATATTTCAGCATGGCAACTTTATATGCATTGTCCGGATCTCCCGGGTACTTCTTGGTGAGTTCCACCAGGCGCTCTGTCCCTTTGGGGTGGTGAGGTGGCGGCATTTGCATTACATTGGTAAATGCGGATGCATTCGTATCGGAGCCAACTTCGATTCCCGCGGCTTCCACCGCCCGCGCAGTTTCTTTATCGTACACCCTGCCCGGTACGCCCCAGGAGAGGGGCTGGACGCCCAGTTTCTCTCGGATTACCTCGTTGTTGCGAACTGCATTATCCCGCTGTTCAGCAAAGGACCCATGCTCTTTTGACTGCCATGGGTAACGGCCATCACCAGGCCATGCGTTCATCTTCCAACGATTCCCCTCGTCCACTGCTGCATGGGTGCCATAGTGAAGGTACATATGATTGCCTATCTCAATAGCATAACGCTTTTCCGTTTTGTAAGGGAAGTCAATCGCCCCGGCCATGGTGACTTCTTCACGCATGAAACGGATGAAATCGTCTATACCCGGTGTATCACGGTTGACACCCAAATGGTTGCAGAATTTCTCGTGTTCTTCTTTCACCAGCGTGAGCCTTCCCGACAAATACATCGTGCTGGCCACTCGATAACGTCTGCAAAGCTCCAGGGTATGTCTGAGTCCCTCAACAGACTGAAACGTCATTGGGTCGTGTAAATCCATATCCCCGCGCCACCCAAAAGCCGCCTTTGCACCCCCTTTCCAGCGATTGACGGTCGCACGCGTAATCACCGCATCTGTGGGTGAGAAAATGCTCCTGATTCTAATGACCTCACTCATTTCATGGGATCCCATCTTAATCAGGAGACGCAGTTGAATAGGGGCTTCAGAGAGGGCATTTGCTTCCAAGGTGAATTTGGCCTCAAACATTTCGCCCGGTTCGGGGGCGTCGACAAGGTTGTCGAACTCTTCGACCAACGTCACCTTATCGCTGTCACAGGCGAGTCTGATAATCAGCGGGAATTGAGGTCTCAGAATCGTGGGATTCAGGACCACAACTTCAAAACGAGCAGAGTGGCCGTGGGGCCAGTCGCCCAGATCATAGATTTTTCCACGCTCCAATACCGGCCCCCTCAGGTAGATGATCAGCCTGGGGTGTGGCAGGGGAAGGGGGATGCCAGCACCATACCGCCAGTACAATTGATCCTGAATCCCGGGATCGCATCTCAGAATTCTGCTGTTGCTCTGTAACGCATATCCCCAGGCCAGACAGTAGGCGGAGACAAAAACCGCAGCGGCCCAGCCGCCTGAGAACAGGCACCAGCAAGCCCCGAGAATTATCACCGTGAAGAAGTCCACTGGCCATCTGTGCCAACCAAATTTTTTGTACAACGTTTCGTACAAAACATTGGCCAACATCAGTAAGGCTCCAAAACGGGTCGGGGCCAGGAAGAACACCTTGCTGTAGACGACAACAACACTGATTGATGTAAGCAACACGAGAAGCAGGCTCTTTATTACCAATTGATTATTCCCTCCTCAGAAAGTTTCGCCGCAGATCTGTACTGTGGCGGTCCGAACATATCATTTGGAACAGATCGTTCTGATGGTTTTCCAGACTACAGGTATTTCAGCAGGTCATCCCCATCACCTCGCTGCATGGAAGACGCCGTTCCTGTTTCCTCTTTGACGTCGTACCATTCTTTTGTTCTCTTGAGTCCTTCTTTGAGAGAGAACCTTGGCACCCATCGGATAATGCGCCGGATCTTCTCAATGTTGAGTATGCGTCTCCTGATGTTATCAATATCCCTCTTGTCAATGTATTCAGGATCTATGGTCAACCCATACAGATCCATGATGCTCCTGGCCAGGCCATTGATCGTGTGTTCCACTCCCGTACCCAAGTTGAAAACCTGTCCGTCCGATTTGCTGGTCAGACAGGCGCCGATGGTGGCATCCACCACGTCGCCAACGTAAGTGAAATCCCTTGTCTGCTCACCGTCGCCGTGTATCAAGGGCGGCTCATTCCTTCCTATCCGATCGAAAAACTTGGCCACAACACCGCAATATGGATTGCTCGGGAGTTGATTTACCCCGTAGACATTTGAATAGCGGAGCACGGTCACCGGAAGCCCATAGGATTCATAGAAGGCGAGGCAGTAGTTCTCACCGGCCAACTTGCTCACCGAATAGGGTGAAAGGGTATTGGTCTGATCATCTTCGTTGATTGGCAGATATCTCGGGTTTCCGTAAACCGACGCAGAGGAAGAGTAGACGATCTTGTCAACTCCTCCTGATTCCCGCGCGGCCATGAGTACATTGAAAGTCCCCCCGATGTTCACCTCATAATCCCCACGAGGATCTTTTGTGGATGCAATGATGTTCCTCGCCGCAAGGTGAAATACAATATTTGCACGGCTAACCAAGTTTCGGACAAGTTCATAGTCCTCAACCGACCCTTCGACAAATTCATAGCCTCCTTGCTTTGGAAGATTCTCAATAAGACCCGTAAACAGGTCATCAAGAATAATGACCTTGGCGCCTTCATGTATCAACCTCTGGACCAATATAGAGCCAACAAAGCCAGCTCCACCAGTTACAAGGACAGCTTTATCCTTAAGGTTCAATGTGATTGTTGTGTTCATTTGTTTCCTCCGAAAGAGATTTTGTCAATGAAAACGGCTATTGGAAAATACAATCCATTAAGAATCATAAGTATAAACGCTTTTCCTTTCGTCGGAGCGAGGAAAAGGAGCTTACTGGCTATTGCAATAGCGCTTAATCCCAAAAGAGCAAGAAGTGTAACAGACCATATCATCGCGAGAGAGTCTCCAGAAGGTTACATTCGGCTCGATGAGTCAGCCAGAAGTCGAATGTGTCAGGAAATCGCCGTTTTCCGAAAAACGTAGATTCTGTTGAAGCCAAGAAAAGACTTTTCTGTTTGGTCCAGAGCGCGAGACTTCTTTCGGAGGTATTTTTTATCAAGATACGCCTCGAAGTTCTTGAAACTGAAACCCAAATGGGGTCCCCAATGCTCTGCAGAAGGAGAACGAAACACTTCGATATCCCCTCCGGAAATCAATGCCAGAATATAGCTGATTTCATCCCTATTTGATCTCGCGAAGAACGTGGCATAGACTTCCCTTCTCAGGATTTTCCTGCCGATAAATTTCACGATACCGGGAAATCCGAGTTCGTTCGGTACCGAGATTATGATATGCCCTTCCGGCTTCGCGGAAAGATAAATGTTTTCAAAGGCATTCCTGTAATTTCCTATGTGTTCAAGGGGCTCGAAGCACATTACAATATCAAAGTTTTTCGCGTAGGTGCTGCTGATATGATTCAGTTCGTATTGCCGAAATGTTACGTTCGCTATCTCTTTCTTCGCGGCCCCTGCGAGCAATTGCTCAGATGGGATTCTATAATCTTCAATGCGTACACACCTTCACATAGAATAGTCAGTCAAATAATTCTTCCAAATCTCGTTAGCATAAAATCATCGAACTACCATATTTTTAGGCTTTCACTCTCTAAATCTATTCAACCAAAAACAAATCAGAAAATTTCCCGTTTTAAGAACTTCAAGACAATCTCAACTGGCAACCATGCTTTGTTCACGCTGAAGTAAGGCGTTAATTGGCCGCCGAAACCCCTGAAGTATCTCTCGATGGCAGGGATCATTGAGCCTTCAAAATCAAAAGCCTGCAATTTAAGTTGTTGTGCGTGTTGAATCGCCTGAAACATGGCCAGCGCACCGGCGCCGTGATGCTTCTTCTCGCTGTTATACCCGCCGAGCAGATAATAGGCCGTCCTCCTGTCATGGACTATGAGGCTGCAGGCTACGGGGACATCATCCCGATAGGTAGCAAATGCAAAGCTGTTCGTCTCGTTTGCAAACCGGAATAGAATGGCTTCAAGAAAAGCCTCATTGATTTGTTTCTTTTGCCGTTCATGGGTTTGCAATACGAGAGAGCGCACGATATTCAAGTCGGTGGTACGCCGGACACTCAGGCCATCTCGAATCCCCTTTGAAATGTTTCTTCGTCTCACAGGTGCCATGTTTTTCTTGATTCTTTCAAGGGAGCTGCTAAGAGGTAGAATATAGGTGTACACTGGTATGACCTTGAACCGCCTCCAGTAAAATGGGAGGGTATCACGGATTCCAGGATTAAGTTTGAGAAAAATAAGTGCATGGGTTTGTCTCTCCAGGAAATCAGCCATTGCTTCTATGGTTTTGCGACTCGAATCCAAAATCCCTACGGGACTGGTTGCCTTAATCTTCAAAAAAGGCCCACAACACGGAGTGAATGGCGCGTTTCGCAAAAGCGTGAGGCCATATTTCCTTTCTCGGTATAAAGCAAAACCTCCGATCAGTTCTCCCCCCTTCTCAAAAATGCCATAGCGTACAAACTCGTTGCCGAACAAGGAGACCCAAGCGTCTGTATCAAACATGGTACCGTGTGCATGGGCAAGCTCATCGTAGACAGGGAGTTCAGCCCTTCGAATCGCCCTTACTAGCATGAGATGTCAACCTCCAGTTATTCTGCTCTCAGACAGACAATGATGCAAATTAAATATGAACAGAAATGGCGCAGAGATTTCAGAATAAACCTAAGTGAGAAGATAAGCCTATTTCCCATAGAGCTTTCCAAAAAAACAGGTCATTCAACTAGATTAGATTTTTCGGGAAATTTCTATGAACTACCGGGCAGATCCTTGTTCCAGGTCCTTGTAGGCAGCAATGAGTCGCTCCTCCATCTTTCCCCAGTTCCAGCGCTCACGTACAGCCCGAAGGCCGTTCTTGCTCATGAGCTGCCACTCCTCTCCGTCTGCCAGGATTTCCAGAACCCCGTCCGCCAACGCCTGAACGCTCGTTGAATCATATAGATGGCCTGCCCCAGATTCATTGATGAAGTACTCAATAGGTGGAATGGCCGCTCCTAACACCGGGATTCCACAGGCCATGTATTCAAAAACCTTGATTGGAATATTTTTCATATATTTTGCGATAGGCAACCAAGGGATGAGTCCAATCTTGGAAATGCGCATATAGGCCCCAATCTTTTCATGGTTGACCCATGGAATGATCTCAACATTATCCCTTACATCCAGACTGTCAATGAGAACGTTCGCCTGTTGACGCAAAGATCCATCATTAAGCCCAAGCAGCAATAAAAGAACAGATTTATTGGCCTCTTTCAAAAACTTCACGGCACGAATCATGTGAAACAAACCACGATTTTTTCCCATTGTACCTTGGTAGATAATCACAGTTCGCCCTCTATATTGCTCCTGCAACTTTGCCTCAAGGGCCTTATCAGGCTGGAAGAGATCAAGCCGGGGATAATTGAAGATGGTGACAACGGGGAGTCCTCTTTGAGAAAAGGTCTCAGCCGTTGGGTCGTCCGCGGTCACAATCAAATCGCAGTGTCGAGCAACACGTTTCTCAACTGCATTAACCAGAAATGCTGCAACTCGCCGCACAGAACGAGGGATGCGCGGTGACGCAAGAGCCATCTCCGGATAGGCTTCGTGAGAGTCGTAGATCAACTTGGCCTTTGTCAGCAGCCGTAAGAACGGGACGGCAAGGATAAGATCAAAGTCGTGGAAATGACAGACATCCGGCCAGATTCTTCGTACCTTTCGCACCGCCTCCACAATCGTCAGCAGGCGACCGAGCTTTCCGCGGTGCATTTTCAGGGGAACAAACCTGACCGAACTATGAAGATCAGGGCTCCCTGTGTGCGACCACGGGGCGACAAGGGTCACGTCGGGGTAATGCTTCACAAGGCTCAGCACTTCCTTGTAATAGACCCTGTCGTCCACGGGGGTATGCATATTTGTCAGCAGGCAGATTCTCATGGGTCATTTCTCCGAGCGCCGTATGACCCTCGCAGCCTTTTCAAGCAGACTGAAAGATATGCGCTCATGACGGTATTCAGGAACATCCTTTCTTTCAAAGCCATAGCGAGCTTTAAACTGGTTGAGGCTCGGGGCGTCCGGACTCCAGTCTCCGTAGACCACCCGTTTGCAGCCCTCCAGCTCCCGGCAATACTCAAGAAACGTAAATACAAACGCATCATTAGGCAGAAGGCCAAGAAAATCGGAATGGCTTTTGGCGGCCGATATGAACATGGTTGCGTTGATGAGATAGGCGTAGAAGTAGGCTATCAGTTGCCCCTCTGCGTATGCACCCCACCACTCCCTACCCACAATCGAGAATTCCTTGACCATGAAGCGTTCCCACTCTTGCCGCTTTTTTATATAGAAATCCGGGGGTTTTCCGTGGCCGGTGCGTTTTGCAACTGAAATGCAAATTTCGTTCATGCTATCAAGCATCGGCTTTATCTCCTCGATTTGCTTGATCTCTACATGACGCAGTGCCTTGCGTACAGACGACCTTCTCTTAGGCTTGAGTTGCGCAATTCCAAAAGCGCTGAGGCAGTTCGGTCCCATATACATAACCGCCCAGGTTTTGGTTGAAAGCGCTGTGTCCGGAACCGGATGACTGTAACCGAGCAGAGAATATTGGAGCTTCGGGGCAGACTGAAGGGGTCGTATGGTACGGAACGGATCAACCGGTTTACAGAAAAACGGGGCCACTTGCAACCACCAGATACCATCCCGCTTATGTACTTTGTAATCAGCTCTCCTTAACGTATTGGCGGCTTTCTGTTCTTCCATGATGCGAGTAGACTCCTGTATATCTCAATGTTCTGTTGAGCGTTTTTCTGCCATGAAAACCGCGCACGAATGCTCCTCGCGGCCTCCGAACCCAACCGTGCGGCCAGATCAGGGGATGAGAGCACGCGCCTTATGGACACCTCTAAAGCTTCCCGGTCCCTTATCGGGACGAGGATCCCTGATACGCCATCCTCCACAACTTCGGGGATGCCGCCAACGGCGGAAGCAATGGAAGGAAGACCGCAGGCCATGGCCTCGAGTAAAGCGTTCGGCATCCCTTCACCGTATGAAGGCAGCACAAAGAGATCGCTTGCTTGAAGATAGAGTGCAACCTCTGACGGACTCACGCGGTCCGGCATGAAAACCGAATCTGCAATACTTGCCTCTATCGCACGGTTCTTCACCGCCCCAAGATAACTCCCGTTACCCACGATGAGAAGGCGTACTCGTGGATGCTGTGTGTGGACTTTGAGGAATGCCTCGAAAAGTTCTCCAATGCCTTTGTCGCGTTCAACCCGGCCTACAAATACGATAAGGGTCTTACTTATCGGAAGTCCAAGCCTATTGCGGAGTGTTTTCTGATCCCCGTCCTGTGAGAAGACAGAGAAATCTACGCCCTTGTAGATGACAGTTGGATGAACAGGCGGGTCCACCAGCCTTGCCGCCTCTTCTGAGAGTGCCCTGCTTGTAGCGATCAGGGCATCGGTCCGGCGAAGGACATGCCGGGTCGCATAAAGGGTGACACGGGACTGGTGCGGATACTCATTAAGGTCGCTTCCACGGATGGTGCACACCGTTGGGACCTTGAAACGTTTAGCTAAGAGGCAGCAGGCCCACCCATCCGGGGTCAGTGTATGGGCGTGGATGAGATCAAAGGGGAATTGTCTTCGGATTTTTGTTAGGCGTGCTTGGAGGCACCAGGCAGTGGTTAATCCGTGTATGACATGAAAAGGAGCAGGTGCAGCCACAACGCTGATCCTTTCAACAGGAACGCATTCAAAAGAGCCGGCCCTACGAATTGCGGCGTACTGACGCCACTTCTCCCGAAACCTGAGGATCAGCGGAGCCCACGGAACCGGTGACACCACCCGAACATTTATTCCAGCATCAATCAGCGCTCGGACTTCGTTGTGAATAAAAATCCCGTTCGTGGAATCCACTACAGACGGGTACATGTGAGAGACGATAAGGACCTTGGGTTCAATCACCGAGAAAACACTCCCTTTTGCTTATACCGAGAATGATCAGTATCATCTCCCATCCTGTTTTCCTTAGAAACTTGCTGTTGTAGGGGCGGCCTACTGCCCATCCATATTATTGATTACTAACCGGCTCTTTCCACGGCCGGTAGATGGAATCCATGCCTTCTTTTGTACCCTAACCTGGAATTGTCTACCTAACCTCTGACGGATCTCTTCGCAGATTGTGTTTATCTCTTCGCTGGCTGACTGACCGCCAGCCACATATCTCAGTTCGATTTCCTCCCAACCGGTCTGCACGAGCTGATATTTCAGGACCGACCTCAGGTCACGAAAGCGGGAGGCGAAGAAGATGGCCGGCAGGATCTTTCCGTCCAGGCTGCGCAAAACATCCTGGCTTCTGCCATGGAGAGACTTGAGCACGCGGAGCTTTCGCCCGCATCTGCAATGCGCACGTGTGAGCACCCCCATATCACCGATTTCATACCTGATGAGCGGCATGGCGTGGTTGTCAAGGTCGGTAATGATGAACCGGCCGGGCTTGTCCCAGACCGGGTGCCCATTTTCGTCCACCGTTTCAAGGATCACGTGCTCATCCACCACGTGTTTGGTACCTAATTCACATTCATAAGCAAGAGAGGTGATCTCGTTCGATCCGTAGTAGTCCAGAACAGATGCCTCAAAGGTCTCTGTAAGCTGCTGACGCTGCGCAGGATAGAGCATCTCACCCGTTGAGATGATGATGGGCAAACTGAGGACTGAGGAACCAGTCGTCTCTGCCAACTGCATCAGGGCTGTGGCGTATCCAGTGATATACCTGGGTTGGAAATGCTTTATCTGATCGAGCCTATTCGAAAAGGGGTTTATTGCGCTATCATAGGCCTCGATATTCCTTGTGTTTACGAGTCGTTCCCTCAGACGCCCAGCCAATGTGACTCTCCCGATTCCCTTCAGCACAACACCCTTATCACCGAGCCGGACGCCAGCCCATGACTTTCCGCGCAGGAGAGCAGCCAGTCCGATTCCCACTGTCCGGTGACATTTGGCTACACGGAGCGGTTCTCCCGTGGTGCCGCCTGTTGTCGCAAAGCGAAGGCGCCAGTGAGGAAGATTGCCTGCAACCATTCGGTCGCCTTCCCTTCGGATCTCTTCTTTAGTGACGATTGGTAGGTCCTGTAGGTCAGCAAGGCTTTTTAGGACTAATCGGTCTGCCCAAGAACTGTAGTGTGGCACATGTCGAACGGCCTGTTGAAGCAGAAGGCGGAGTTTTTGCAGTTGGAGGCCCTCGATCTGGGCGCGATCAAGCCACTGGCTTCGGTTGAGACAATTGTACCAGTGCATGGTCCTGTAACCATCCTGTGGGTCGTATAGCATTGACAGAAGCGTCCAGATGAAAGGCTGGTGCATGGGTTAGACTATCAGACTGGTAAATAAGATGGTGCTCTGTGATTGCCCTGATTGGCCTGTGGATCGGTGAGCCCATGCCATGGCGATCATGCCGATCCGTGTGCCCGTCCGGGTACTACTCCACTTTTTCCCTCTGATACAATCTGTAAAGGTCGGCCTGTGAAAGCACATTGGTCAGGGCAATGTATATCCAGAATATGCGGCGGTAGATGATAATGTTCCCGAACGATGAAACCAGAATGGCCACGAACGCTGCCCTCGTGATAAGCGCGGTCCTCAGCAGAAAATCATCACCAGATGCGCGCAATTCCTTGATCATACGCCCCTGCTTTATTATTGTGACAATAATGATTGTGAGAAGGGCGATGGTGCCAAGAAGACCCGTCTCGCCAAATGCAACCGCAAAGGTATCATGCATGTCTGTGCCTTTAAAAGGTCCATGATTGGCGGAGTTGTAAAGCCCCACGCCGAGCAGAGGATTTTTCAGAAACAAGGAGAAGCCTTTATGAAAAAGTGAGTACCTGCCGGCAGTGGATGTATCTGTCTTCAGGTTGGTCCCCACAATTCGATTGATCGCGAACTCCGGCACATTGACCAGGGCCACACCGGTCATGAAGATCAACGCAAACAAAATGGCAATTTCAGTTTTCCCAATGGTACGAAACCTTATTTCAGTTGCAAAGTAGGCTAACACAAATGCTACAAAA
>LGOV01025000.1_pt2 | contig 12622 bp, 10 predicted proteins | sample 469881 | NCBI WGS metagenome assembly LGOV01 (sample SAMN03857199, study PRJNA290197) | marine sediment metagenome | biome: marine cold seep biome; feature: cold seep; material: marine sediment; isolation source: sample #5579, elevator 3A push core 41 containing 12 cm of sediment... ...
ATATTGAAAACTCGACCCAATAATCCCATAATCTCAGAAATTCATTCCCGCTGTTTCGCTTACGCTCAATAAAAAACCTCTCGAATAATCTCGAAAACAAGAAAAATCACACAGAAAAACGATAAAAATCGCACGGATTATCAGGTCAATTTCCTTACAAAACTCTGGTTAAAAAGTGTATATTCTGTAAAATCACGTTAAATATGATGCACATAAACCTCTTTTTGCACAAAGATTTATTCTATGTTTTGTTTAAAAAATAGAAATCAGGTGACTTTTTCAAATCTTGAAAATCTTTTTATGCTCAAAATCTCGATAATTATCAGGTCAAAACTCATAATAATGTGTAAATGCACAAAGACGTGCACAAAGATTGTGTGCATGCACATAAACCTGATTACATCTTTGTGCACCCTTTTTCGCCCTACTAACGTTGGCATATCAACATGTAGTATAGACTTTACAGAGATACATGCACAAAGAAATAAAAATCTTTGTGCATTAATTTAATTTTTCACACACCGATGAAACCGTTGGCGTTACTGAGCGAGATCGTAAAGACCGTATATATATATAATTTTTTAAAATAATAATAATAATAATAGCCTGATATTACTACATCAACGTTTCATCGTATTACTGTACAAATGTACTGCACAAAGATGTGCATAAAAATAAAAGCATATACCTATAGAAATTATTTTTTTTTACTGTTTTTCTATATTACGTTTTTTTTTTCTATTTCTAGGGGGTATGTGTTTTTCAAAAAAACGACTTCTTTGTGCAGTAAAGTTTGGTTTACGTTCTAGGATACAGTTATCGCAAGGCGGGGAGGCATTATTTTTTTTTGTAAAGAACGCTTTACTGAGCATACTTTATCCACAGATTTATCCACAGGCAAGAAACCGTTGAAATTACTAGATACCATTTTTGCACACTGCACAAAGATTTGAAATGTCTGCACAGCCTTACAGCTTTCTTTGTGCATAAGCACAATCTTTGTGCACAAACACGGTTTTTTGCACATAAAAATAAAAAATAGACCTCAATTTTTAAGAATTAGGGTCTATTTCTATGTGTGAAATATATATCAGGTCTTTTTCTCTGTGCTTTTCATAAATTTCTTACGTTTTTGATATTCTCTGCGTTTTTCTAGGAAAACTTCGGCAAAATCATAATTGGCAAGTATGCGTTTTTGACCCTCAACTAGTGTGTAAAAATATAGAGGTGATTTCATACCTTTGTAAAGTTCTATGACGAACCTTGCTTTGTTATTTAGTAGTGCTTCTGAGAATGGTTTTATCTTATTTAGTATGTGCACGTACGCGGGATACATTCTTCGAGCATATTCAGTGCATGTGTCTTTTTCTACTACTGTTTTGTATTTATAGGACTTAACATTTTTCGTATAAGTGTAATATATCATATTAACCATCTGAAATGGAGTTCTAACGAGTTTACAGGCTTCGAGGTAACTTATGTTGTCTTTATTCAGAGCGTCTAGCAGGGGCTTACTGGTGAGCCAACATTCATTGTCTCGCTCAGTTCCGGCGGGGAAAGTATACCCGTGTGACACAAACTCCTCCTCAGTAGTGAGGTAGTTGTCGGTAAAAGCCAACCTGTTAAGTCGGGGTTTGACCTTAGCTGTGGTAATGAAAAGCTGAACTCTGAGCATATTATCCGAATAATCGTACATAGTGGTGTGCTTTGTGTGCTCCCGCGTGATACGGACAACCTCTGCGGAGTTGAGGCCTAGTTTGTGGTACAGCTTAGCATCATCCTTAGTGATTGTCCTAGGCATACCGCTCTCTATGGCGTCTTTAATGGGTAGCCCTAGCGTATCTGAGTACAGCTGGCTAAGAGAGCCCTTACTCTCTCCGCAGTTGCTAATCATAAGGACGTCTAGGAGTTCTGGGAGGGACCAAGTGTAATACTTAACCAGACGTAGTAGCACCTCTCTAGTGTGCAGGATGTTGTCCTTGCTGAAAGCCTCGATAAGAGATACCCCAACAGTGTTAATCATGGGGTGGGTGGGTATAAGTATAGACGTGTTACTGCTATCACTATCTCCGTAGTCTGGGAAGAGGTTATACATGGTAAACGGGAAAGACTCCACGAAGTGGGAGTGCAGGAAGTTGCGGGACATCGCCGCCTGAGAATGGGCGTTGAAAAACTTCTTCGCCACAAGCAGTTTCTGGTCTGAGTGCTCTATATAGTACCCGCTGGATAAGCTACGTAAGTAAATGAAAGCCTTTTTGTTGATACGCTGGAAATCAGTGCAGAGGTAAGAGCTGACGTCCATAGCGGTAACGTTGATAGGTAGTGTGTTCTTGTTCTTAGATATAACGCCCATAATAGGCCTCCTTAATAACTATATTCAGAAGAAAAAAACCACCCACTGCTAAAACTCTAAGGGCAGTAAGAGTAATACAGTACGTGGCTTTTCTCCATTTTTTTGTGTGTCCTAAATGTGTGCGCTTTTGAGAGGTACACATTATATGGTATATTATAATATAATACGCTATATAATGCAAGAAATATATTAAGAGTTTTTAGTATTCCTCTTCCACTATAGAGCGGAGTCTCTCAGCTATGTCTGGGTAATCCTCTTCCAACCCTGATAAAGAGAACGCTAGTGCTCTGGAACGAGTACCACTCATGCCGGACACTTGTCTGTACCCCAGATAATAAGACTCTTTAGTTAAATAACTCTTTAAAGTGCTCTCTGTGATAGCCTCCAACTCTGACCCCGTGCTCTTAAGGTATTTGGTCCACTGCTTGTGGGCTAGTCTCATTCTTATATATAGGGTATCATCCTCTACTAGGAGAGTGTCTGTCCCTACAGTAGATACTTCTGCTAAGTGTGTTATGTCTGAGAAGAAAAGGGCCTCAGAATGTGTGTCCTCAACAGCCTGTTTATCCATAAGGCTTGTGTCAGCTAACCACTCTAAATACTCTGCTACTTCTTCACCGCTTAATATGTCGCCAAACTCATGCAAGAACGCACCCGCAACAATACCATGATTGAAAGCATATCTCTGGTCTCTAACTTTAATAGTTAAAGCGTCTGAAGACTTCTCTATGCTATCTAATAGCTCTGATATTTCAAAATCAGATTGTAGCTTCTGCATAGTGTGTACCATATAATGCTGTACTTCCGGCAACATACTATATAGGCTGGCTAAGGCCTTGCGGTTACGGACACCCTCATTAGCTGATACCTGTACCAACACACAACGTGTTCTTAACGCGTTATTGCTGGGAATATCCTCACCTGATAACATGACATAGCCGTTGATAGGCTCCTGTCGAATTGCCGTCATAGAGCCGGAAGTGCCTTTAACACTAGAGTGTCTGTTATAGATATCCAGCAGAAGATTATCTTTGTACTTGATTTTTTTAGTATTTCTGTAATCATCGTACGCCACAGGCATACTAGACATATAAGCCAGAGTCCTAAGCATACCAACGTTTGTTGGTGACTCAATAGATGCTATGTTATGTTGACCAAAACCAAACATCTCATATATTATACCGGCCAATGTAGTCTTACCTGAATTACGCTTACCTGCTACAAATAAATAAGGGAACATCTTATACTTCTCAAAGATTGAGTGAGAAGCTATGCCGGCTAAGGCCCAACCAACTGCATTGTATACCGCGAAAGTACCGAACGAACGTCTGAGCTGTGTAATAAAAAGACCTAATGTCTCTTTGCCGTGCTGTTCATCATACTCTAAATCATACTTTAAATCGGGAATTGATGAGGCAGAAGATGAACCTATATCGTCGCCTAATACTATTGATGATGGTAGATAAGCACCCTTGCCCTCTCCAAAATTAATAATGCCCTCATCATCAGCCTTGACAATTTTTCCATCATTATCTATACCAAACGATTTGAAAAGCCACGCCCCACTATCCATCTTGCCTATTTTCTTAGGCGACATGATAGGCTTAAGCTGTTTATTAAATATAAGCTCTATGATTGCTTGTAAATCTTGTATAGAGCCTTTGAAAATGTAATCTCCAGCACCCATACAGCGGGCTGTAAATTTAATAGGGTTAGCTAATTCCTCTGCTGTAAAGACAACAGACCTTGATATCTTGCCAAACCCGTTTATTAACTTAAGCACTCTCACTATCTCCCCATCAGTGTCTATAACCTTAGTGGGTCTAACTATGAAATTGCTAATTGCTATGGTTCTAGGCTCCCCATTAACTATCGCGTTTTTGTAATACATATTATCTCTAACGAATAAATTATCTGAAACTGTTTCGTCGGAAGTTTCCACTTGTTGCTTAATAGCCGACGTCGCTATTACGTCTTTTATAGCTTTTTTACTTACTTTAGTAATTTTAGAGAGACCATTAATCATTAAGTCCAACTCTATTGGGTTATCTATATACGTTGTTACATTAGTCATCATTTTTACGTTTTGAATTGCTTTAGGTGCTATCTCTATCTCCGCTAGCAGTGAGTCATAAGTTACCGGCAAATGCTCTAAATCAACAAATTTAGATTTGAACATAGATATATCCGCCTTGCATCTTAAATTATGGAAATCATTTATGTCTTTTATTGCTCCGAAGAACTCAATACTATATAAACCCGCGCTTCTTAATTCTTTAATACTCTGTACTAGTTTTTTCCCCGCCTTGTCATTATCTCTACAAACAACCAATTTATTAAACTCAGAAGTAAGAGTGTGGAAGTCCTTATTCCACGAGCTTGCGCTGGGAACACCTAGAACCTGATAGCCTGCTTGAGCTAATGTTAAAGAGTCTGTTTCTCCCTCTACTAGAAAAAGAGGTTTATCCTTGTTGTAGGTATCTAACCACTGCATACCGTACAGTGCAGAGTGTTTTCCCTGCTGAACAGTCTTAAAATAATACTTGTCTTTGCCCTCATATTTAGTTCTGACTTTGTTATAAACTATGTCGTGATTTACATCATATGTGGGGAATGTTATTCCGCCCTCATAGTCTTCTACACCATTATTATCGCAAAATTCATAATCTAAACCTTTTAATCTGCAAAAATCTTTCGTGTTTACTGTTAATGGAAGCTCTAAACCAAAATCTTTACGCAGTAAAGCTACTGCTTCTTTTTTATTGGGCGCTACACCCAATTCTATAACCATATCTATATTTGTCCCGTGCGCACCGCAAACAAAGCAGTGATAGTCCCAGCCCTCGCCTTGTTCAGTCTTATCGTATATGATAAGTGAGGGCGATGTGTCTTTGTGCGCGTGACATAAGGTCTTACTTCTGTCTGCTGTCTCCTGCATGAAATCGCTATCTGTTCTGTTACCGTACTTTTTTAATATTTCTCGTGTGTCTATAGCTAATATACCTCTCATTTTTGTTCCCCCAATACGTAGTTTAGTATAGTTCTTCGCCCTTTTCTGATATAAAATGTATGCGCAACTGTGCCTCAATAGGTATATCCGCGTTATTTACTATCCGTTTTCTCTTTGAGAACTCTGTTGGTTGTGGTATAATAGCACCACAGGCAACCGCTTCAATAAAAGTATTAAATAAAGCTGTCATTGATATGTTGTAATTGTTACATATATCGCCTAAAGCTTTTTTGTTGTCGTGGTACAAGTTTAAAGTTGTTGTTGAGTATTGATGTTTGTTCATTGGAAATCATCTCCTTTTAATATATTATAATATAATTTCGTTGTAATGTTAGTATAAAACACAAAAGGATAAAAAGCAAGAAAATATTTAAAAAAAAAGGAGGTAATATATGAGCTCTATAAATAAATTAATAAAAAAAGCGGAGGAATTGGAGGGATACGTCTCGCCCGATGTGCTACCAACGGTAGTAATACCAACCAATGATGCTAGGTTTGACCGCTATGGGGTATCGAGAACAAAGGGAAATATAAATTTATCGGATGAATTTTTGATACGATTAGCCACATTAAATTCTAGTGGAGTACCTGTTAAAGATATTGCTGATATTTTTAAATTGGGCAAAAAAGACATTCTTAAAGTCTTAAATTCGAGGGATTATGCGGCGGTCAAGCAATTATTGACTAAGGATATAGTAGAATATGCCCGAAATACTTTGGCTACGGCATCAATTAAGGCTGTAAGCAAGATGATAGAACTAATAGACTCCGAGGACTCGAAAATCGCTCTAAGAGCATCCATAGAGGTTTTAAATAGGGTAGGGATAGACGCCCCTAAAAAGATAGACGTAAATGTGAAACACACTTTAATACAGGAAATGTCGAACGACCAACTAGAGAGTATAATATCAGCGAGTAAAAAGGCCATCACATATAACAAAAGTGATAGAGGCTCCTTAGTGGATATTGACTTTGAGGAGGTAGATGTCGTAGATGGTGAATAAAATTACAGCGAATGAATTTGATGCAAATATAGAGGTTATTCGCCGTAGGTCATGGAATGACTTGTATTTTTTCTCTAAATATGTATGCGGAAAAGACTTAATGGAGGAACAACCTCATAAAGAATTATGTGATTTTTTAATGGCAGGTATAGTAAACAGCACACAACTTGCCTTAGACTCTGACCCAAACATGAAGTTTGTACCGAACATAACAACGAAGTCTGTGCTTGAAGACGCTAAAGGCTTGTTGAAAAAATTAGTAATGCTTCCAAGAGGCTCATTTAAAAGTACAATCGCAACCCAGACCTTTATCATATGGATACTGTGGCATAACCCAGACCTAAGAGTATTAATAGGCTCAGAGACACTCGGTAATGCTAAGCTCCATCTATCGGGGACTAAGTCTATGATAGATGGCAATGAAATGCTTAAATTAATTTGTGTGGACTCTATGGGTAATTATATACTAGAGCCTCACAGAGACATAGCCGGCGGTTTTACCGAAGAACAAGTAATTTTAAAAGCAAGAACAAAAGTAGGATTAAAAGAGCCTACGATATTCTGCTCAGGCGTAGACAATGCCAGAACCGGTATGCACCCTGACGTAATTGTAATGGACGACCTTGTGTCGGAGCGTAACGTAAAAACCGACGACCAGATAAACAAGACAAAAGAGTATTATAAGTTCTCACTATCACTACTTGAGCCCGGAGGATTACAGCTTGTAATCGGCACAAGATACCACAAAGCGGACTTATATGGTGACCTGATAGACATAAAAGCTTTGGATACCATCATACGCCCAGCTTATTTACCTAATGGCGGATTGTATTTTCCATCAAGACTTACAATAGAGTTTCTAGAGGCGCAGAGAAAAGAGCAGGGAAGTTACATTTTTAATTCGCAGTACATGCTCGAGCCACTTAATGATGAAAGCTCAACATTTAAACAAGAGAATTTCAGATACTATAATAAATTACCAAACATAATGAACAAGTATATATTAATTGACCCCGCTATAACTGTTAAAAAAAGGTCAGACTTTTCAGTAATAATAGTTGTAGGGGAAGATGCGGATAAGAATTTCTATGTTATAGAGTACAAGAGGATAAAGGTTTTACCTAAGGCTCTTATAAATGAGATTTTCAAAACTGTGTCTGTGCATAAACAAAGATTGCGTGTTACTGGGATAGAGACAGTAAGTGGTTTTAAATTGCTACTGTACAATATAAAAGATGAGATGAAACGTAGAGGTGTTTATTTTAAACTCACTGAATTAAAAACAGGAGGAGTCCCGAAAGAGGACAGAATAACATCAGCATTAGAGCCTTTATTTTTCAATGGTTTTATTTATTTCAAACACACACATGTGGAGCTTGAAAAAGAGTTATTAGATTTTCCATATGGAGAGCATGACGATATTATTGATGCCTTGTCTTATATAGTGGCCGTAACAAGGCCGGGGGCAAGCAGAAAATACAGCAAACCGCAGGAGTATAAACCAGCAAGCAAAATTACTGGATATTAAAAAGGAGGGCGATTATGCCGCGTAAAAAAACACCGAAACATATTAGAGATTTTGAAGTGCTGAATATTAGTGATACTTTAAAGCAGGTATTACTAGATATGCAAGAGGCGGTCACTAACCAGACCACAGCACAAACCAAGTTTGCGGAGTATTACAAACAGTACAGGGGTTGGAATGAGACATCGGCAGTGGAAGCGGGCCGGTCTAATTTATTCATACCGTACACAGCCACTAATGTTGAGACAGTAAAGGCGAAACTTATGAACGCATTATTTAACGAGAGACCGTTTGTAACTACTAGAGCCTTAAATGAGAGCGATGAGGAAGCGAAAGAGTTGTCTAAATCTATGAACAACTTTCTGCAATATCAGCTAGAACAAAAAATAAAGATGATACCTAAAGGGGCTATCATTATGTTAGAAATGCTGATGTACGGTGACGCTATAACAGAGCAGAAATGGGAATACAAAGAAAAAAATGTTAAAAAACGAAGACCTGCTGAGTCGCAGGGCGTGGTTTCTAAAAAAGTATTAGTTGAGAAAACAGAAAAAGTAATAACAAAAGACCACCCTAATATAGAGCTTGTGTCTGTTTATGATTTTTTCTATGACCCAACGGCAACAGATATAGAGTCCGCCTTATTTGTTATTCGTAGAAAGCATGAGGATTACTCNNTACTCAACGCTGATAGCAGACCCTAGATATAAAAATGTGACTAAACTTAAAGATAGCCAGACTGAGAATTTTAGAGCCGACGATAACACTGACTTATCGGGAGAGAGGGGAGACACCCACAGAAAGAGAACTATAGAGGTCTTACACTACTGGACTGATGATTGGCATATAGTTGTTGGTAATAGAAGTGTGCTGTTACTCAAAGAAGAGAATCCGTATTTTCATATGGAGAAACCATTTTCTAAATGGAGCTTTATCCCTATGCAAGGAGAGTGGAGTTCTGTAGGATTAGTTGAGTTATCTTCGCATTTACAGAGCGAACTTAACACAACAAGAAACCAGAGAATAGATAATGTTAGTATGATTATAAATTCTGCTACGAAAGTTAGGAGAGGGGCAAATATAGACGAGGATGATTTAGTCTCGAGACCTAATGGAATTATATATGTTGATGAAATGGATGACATAGAAACAATGGCAATGCCTGATGTAACTTCTTCTGCTTATTTGGAAGAGGATGTTATAAAAGCTGACTTTGATAGAGTCACAGGGGTACATGATATGGCGAGAGGGGACTCTTCCGGAGGAGCTACAAAAGAAACAGCCACTATGGCGTCATTGATAGACCAGCACGGAAACGAGAGATTTGTTTTGAACTTGCGTTTGTTAGAATTTGGTGGGTTTAAGGACACAATGGCTCAGATTATACAATTGAACCAGCAGTTTATAACGTCGGACCAAACGTACTTTATACCGGAAACTTCAGGAAAAGAAGAGAAGAATGAGATAGCAGTAGAGGATATAATTCGAGAGTATGACATTATAGCAGTGGGAAACACGAGTGGTGAAATGGCAAACAAAGAGATTAAGCAGAACCAACTTACTAATCTGCTTGCACAAATAGCCCCTTACGTGGAGCATGTAAATGTGGACCAGCTGTTATCTAGGATATTCGAGGTATATAACATAAAGAATTATAGCGAATTAATTAAACCGGAAGCACAGATGCAACAAGAACAACAGGCATTAATGCAACAACAGGCGCAAGAACAGCAACAAGCTCAGACGCAACAAGAACAAGCTATGATGCAACAGCAGGCCCAAGAGCAACAAGCTGTGATGCCGACAGAACCAATGCCAGCAGAGCCGGCGCCTGAAAGACAAGGTTTAGGACAAGGTATGCAGGGGCAAGGTTTAGGTCAGGGCATGCAGGGACAAGGAGTACAGGGTCAAGGTGCTGGGCAAGACATTATACAGCAGGTTGTTGCTATATTATCTCAGCAATTTCCAGACATAGACCCTAACGTACTAGCGCAAATTATAGTCGCCGTAGTACAAGGTAAGGAATTACCGGCGGAATTGGAACCATTAAGAGAAATAGTGGGTCAAATCATAGAACAGGTACAGCAAGGAGGGCCTAGATGAAAGATGTAAACGGTAAAGATATAGACCTAGCCAACATAAAAAATATAAGCAAGTGTGCAGGATGGGGAACACTTAGTTCCTATATCGAGGTAAAAAAAGAAGCAGTGTTTAATAATTTACGCAATAAAGAGTACACGCGGATATCTGAGATAGAGGCTGATAGGAGAGAATTGAAAGTTTACGAACAAATTACCAATCTTATTGCTAAAAAAACAGATAAGTAGTATAATGTATGCAGGGAGGTTTTAAGATGGCAGGAGATAATATTTTTTCAGGAAGTGATGTGGATATAGTTGGTGCAATACAAGATAGCGTACAACCCGATGTGATTTCGGACAGGGACAATACGGAAGTACCCCTTACTGCGGACGACGGGCACGTTAATGAACCAATAAACGAACCAGCAGATGCTCCAGATGAACCAAACGAACCAATAACCGAACCAAATGAACCAGCTCCCGAGTGGGCATCAAAATTTGAGTCAGCCGACGTTATGTATAGCGAGTATGAGTCGATGAAGAAAGCCTACGACAATATAAGACCTGAGTACACAAGAACAACTCAGGAATTAAGTAGTATGAAAAAGACTTTAGAACAACTACAGCAAGGCGAGATTTCAGATGTTCCAGAGGAACAAAAGCAAATACTGGACTCTGTCCTATCTATTGTACAACAACAGGTAGACGGCAGAATAAACCCAATAGTTGAAAAACAAGAAGCTCTGGAAATGGAAAATATAGTGGCTGATATGACAAGAACTCACGAAGATTTTTCCGAACACTCGGACGAAATAAGGGAGATACTAAAAGATAACCCCTTTATGTGGAATGGTGGAAAAGGAAAAGCGTTAGAGATGGCATATACACTCGCGAAAGGTCGCCAAGTTGAGTCAATAGTTGATGATTTAGTACAAAAAAAATTAGACGCATTGGGTAAAACTAATGTAACGAAGAAAAATATAGATAAAGGCTCGTCAAGAGTAGGTACCCCAGCAGTTAAAACACCTAAATCAGCAGGCGAAAACATAGCCGATGGGATAGTTGGTGCTAGGGGAGGGTCTAACACTGTATTTGGCTAAGATTAAAAATAGGAGGTAATAAAGATGGCAGAAGCAATAGTAAACACGGCAAGAGGAACAACAAACATAAACACCGACCGAATAGTAGTTGATATGTCGGACAAAATCTCGTTACTAAAACCGAGAGAATATCCGTTAACAGTGTTGTTATCAAAGATTTCTAAGAGAACTACACACAACTATAAATTCGAATGGTTAGAGGACGATTTAATGGCTGTTTGGGTTTCAGCAGACGGAGCTAAAGTTGCGGGAGACACAGCAGTGACTCTTCAATCTAGCGAGGGTGCTTTAGTAGCTGTAGGTGATTTGTTGAAAATCGTATTAACTGGTGAGATTGTTAAGGTATCAGCTGTTGCAACTGATGTTTTAACGATAACTAGGGCTTATGGTACTACTTCGGCAGGAGACATTACTGACGGTGGAAAGATTTTGGTATTAGGTAATGCTAATATGCAGGGTTCAGGAGCACCATCAGAGAAAGCAAGTAACACTTCAACAGTATTTAATTATACACAGATTATAAAAACACCTTTCTCAATCACTAATACATTAGACGCTATGAAATTATATGGCGGTTCGGAGTACAACAGAATTGCTAATAGAAAAGGTATTGAGCATGGTAGAAGTATTGAGCAAAGTATTATCTTTGGTGAGAAAAAATTAGATTTAACTGGGGCTCAGCCGTTATCTACAACAGCGGGTGTTATCACATTCCTTGGGGGAACAGATAACGTTGTTACGGTAGCAAAAGCTGATTTCGATTTAGACGCTTTATTTGATTTTTGTGAGAAAGTGTTCACTTACGGCTCAGGCACTAAAACATGGTTGATGTCGGCTACAATAATGACTTTGGTTAATAAGGTGGCGGCTGATTACTTGAACATTATCCAGTCTGATATGGATAAGACTTTAGGGCTTAACGTTACAGAGTTTGTTTCTCCTCACGGAACATTAAAAATGGTTCAACATCCATTGTTTGTTCAGGGCTATGCTGGGTATTCAGCAGTATTAGACTTAGAAGAGTTGTCTGTTAGAGTATTAACTGGTAGAGATACTAAGTTAAAAACTAATATTCAGACTAATGAGGAAGACGGAAGAAGAGACCAATACTTGACAGAGTCAGGTTTAGAGCTTAAGCAACCTAAGAAACACGGCATGTTAATAGTAACTCTCTAGGACTGGTGAGTATAATATAATGGGGGAGAGTGCAGATTGCATTTTCCCTCTTTTGTTTTTTATAAGGAGGAAAACATATGAAATTTAAAGCGACATTATTTAAAAATAGAACGATGCTCACACGCGAGGGGCTTATAAAATTTGTTGGCGGGTATTATGAAACAAAGGACAAGGCGAAAATTGAAATCTTGAAAAAGGTGGAGGATATAGAGGTTATTAGTGAAGAGGCGCTGATTATTACTGACGAGGATAAGGCCGATAATAAGGTCGAGAAAAGAACCAGTATTCCCGCAAGTTGGACTCTAGCTAAATTGTATGAGTACGCTGATAAGATAGGTGTTATTGTGCCGGAAGACCTTAGTGAAAAGAAAGA
>LGOV01015404.1_pt1 | contig 12608 bp, 23 predicted proteins | sample 469881 | NCBI WGS metagenome assembly LGOV01 (sample SAMN03857199, study PRJNA290197) | marine sediment metagenome | biome: marine cold seep biome; feature: cold seep; material: marine sediment; isolation source: sample #5579, elevator 3A push core 41 containing 12 cm of sediment... ...
GTGGAGCAGATCGCCAACCGCTTCGGCTACTTTCTGACGCTGGATGTGGACGACAAGCTCACCGCAAGGTTGATCTCCGACAGCAACAGCGTGGACCACGCCTATACGGCCACCACGCAAATTGTCAATTTCACCCCTGACGACACCTTTTCCGATTTCGTCAACCGCCTCGTCGTGACCGGCGAAAGCCTGAACGATACCGAGGTGCTCTACAACGAGGAGCGCATCACCGGCTTGTCGGGGACGGGGGGCTGGTGGGGCTTTAAGAAAGATAAGACGGTCTGGTACAGCGATGACAAGAGCAAACGGGTCAGGTTCCCGCGCCTGGAGGTCTTGGAGAGTTCGTCGGGCATCCTCTTTCAAATGGCTGGCGATGTGCGCGAGAGCATCGAGGAGATCGACGAAGACGACCAGTACTGCGTGGTGGAGATTTCAGCACCGAATCTGGTGCCGGTACTCATTGCCTCCATCGCCATGTACTTTGCCGGAAACAAGATTGGCGATGTGACGGTCGGCATCGGTGGCGGCTACACCATCCCCTTTGGCCGCATCGTGGAAGGCACCGGCCTCTATCTTGCCCTGATGGTCCTCGGCTCGGTGGGCAATTATCAATATGAAATCTACGGCAGACCTGTGGGTTATGTGCGCCGCTCCGTTTCAGGGCAGGCCGACGACCTGGACCTGCAACAGCGGATAGGTGTGGTGGTCGCCAACAAGATCGAAGGGTTTTTGACCGACACCGCCGCCCGCTGTACTGAGGTGGCCGATTTTGAACTGATGCTGGCAAGACTGCAACGCAGCCGCGCCAAGCTGACCAAGACCGCCCATTTGCAGGACCAGGAAGGCGACACCATCACCTTTCCCCACCCGCACACCGGCAACACGGTCACGATGTTTATTACCGACATCAAGCGGCGCTATCAGCCGACCAAGGACGGGCACTTTCTCGACGACATCGAAGGGTGGGTGCTGTAATGCTGCACCAGTACGGTAAAAGATTTCTGCGGCAGAAGACCCAGCGCGAAACCGCCAAGCGCATCGAGACGCGGGACGCGATTCTGTGGGACATCTTCCCCGACGACAAATACTGCCGGGTCAAGATCCAGGGCAGCAACACGCTGATAAAAGCCCAGTACCCCGAAAACTGGCAGCAGACCCCGACTTACCTCAAACCGGGCAACGCGGTCAGAATCCAGCATGTCGGCGGCAATCGCAACCGGGTGGTCATCGTCGGCAACGGCGCAACCATTCCGACCCCCACCGGGGCGAGCATGTTCCCCACCGCCAGCGCAGGGCCGGATGCGGTGCTGGCGGGGTGCAAGGTTAAGGCGACGGACGCGGGGATGTACGTCTATATCGAAACCGGCACCTACCGTATCGACGGAACGACTTATACCCTGTCGGCAATGACAGCGGCAGAAAGCAATATTGCAACCGCCGCCATGGGCGTGCCGATTGACGCCACACACTGCGTCAAGGCCATCGACGCGGCAAGCTCGACCCTCTATCGCTTCGATCTGCTGGCGGTCGGCACGGACGGCACCGTGGACCTTATCAAGGGTACCAGCGCAGCTACCCCAGTGATGCCCGACACGCCCACAGACCATGTGGCGCTCGGCTGGGTATTTATTCCACCGGACACCACCGACATCACCGACGCCTTAATCAATCGCCCCTTTGCCGAGCCGGTCGCCTCGACCCTCGATGTCACGGTGGCCGACGACGATCTGGCGTGGGCCGAAACCTCGACCACCATCACCGTCGCAGTCTTGGACCAGTACGAAAGGGCCATCACCGGCACCAACTGGGGCATCCTCGGTGAGTTCGTGGACGGCAACGGCACCCTGGACGGGAACAGCACGGAAACCAACTACACCGGCACCGGCAGCAACAGCACCACCTTTACCTATGCGAGGGGGCTTAACGATCCAGGCGACGAAAGCCCTCGGCTGAAATTCAGCCTGACCCAGAACCCCGATGTGCAGATGCAGACCGTTATTCTGCTACGCGATGCCAGCGGCGACATCATGATTTAGGAGGCACATGGAAACACTACTTGAGCAGATATTGGCCGAGCTGAAAGAACTCAACCGGCAGGTGGCAGCGACCAATCAAGCAGGGCAGACGAAAATGGGCGAGGCCGATGCGCTGATGAAGAACCTGTTTGCCTCCCTGCCTGCCAGTTTGGTGAAAGGGGTGAACGGTGGCGACTAACAATTATACAGAGATTACCACGGCTTACAGGTTCCGTGCCTCGGAGCTTAATGTGCCACTTGGCGAACTGGACAAAGCTATCACCTATGCCAAAAACGTAATTGTTCATTGTGATGGCTCGGTTACATATAACAGCGGAACTGGACAGTTGGCTTGGTCTGGCACGCTGCGCATCCTCTTTAACAGGGAGGATGGAAAGGCCATAGAGAACACCGTGGCCACCGGCAATGTGACCCTTTCAGACAATCAGTTTGCCTACGTTGATCTGAATGAGACTGATGCCACTGCCCTGACGGTCTATGCTGCCTCTGTAACCACTGATGCTGCTTCTAACTTCCTAGCAGTGGGTCGCTTGGTCTTAGGCTATCGGAACACAGCCAGCGACGAATACTTCCCAGTGGCCCTTTATGTTGGTGGCTCTGGCAGCGGAATCAGTAACGTGGTCGAAGATACTACCCCACAGTTGGGCGGCGATCTCGACCTCAACCAGAAGTGCATAGACATCAGCACAGCCCTTGGTACTGACCTGACCGCTGTGGGCCTGATTGATTCTGTGACGGTTGATACCAATGCCACTGGGGTTGGGGCTGCGCTCTATATGGCTGCCGATGGGAATTATGATGAGGCCGACGCTGATGCCGCTGCCACTATGCCGGTCACGACGCTCGCCCTTGAGACAGGGACTGGCACCAAGGAGATACTGCTTCAGGGTTATATTAGAAAGGACGCTTGGTCTTGGACCCCTGGAGGCCTGATCTATGCCGATGTAACCACGGGGGCCTTGTCACAGACGGCACCCAGTGGCTCAGGAGATCAGGTGCAAGTAGTTGGTTGGGCAAAGTCTGCTGACATCCTTTACTTCAACCCATCCTTGGTGTTGGTGGAGGTGGTTTAGGGGGAATCATGGCAGATACTATTTATCGGTTCTACATCGACAATGTTCAGGGAGGTACGAGCCATAGTAATGTTGCTATGGCTGAAGTTGAATTGCGTTTGTCAATTGGGGGAGCTGACCAGACAGGGAGCGGGACAGCGGATGCCAGCGGCAATATTGGTTCAGGTTATGTTGCAGCCAAAGCCATTGATGATACTAATTCAACCATGTGGAACTCCGGCTTTAGTGCTGGTAATTCATGGTGGCAGGTGGCTTTTCCTACTGATCCCGGCACCATAGCACAGTTAGCTGTTCGAGCCAGAGAGAGTTTTTTGGATGACACCCCCACTGAGTTCCGTGTAGTTAAATCAACTGACGGCGGCAGCAGTTTTCAGCCTATATGGGAGGACTTTTCAACAACTGCGGATTGGACAGGATCTGAACTACGCACATTTATTCCTGTTGAACTTCAAGGATGGGCGCACAAGATTGCTGGCATCACCCCAGCCAACGTCAATGGGGTTGCTGTCGCAAACATTGCCTCCATCAACGGGGTTTAACTACACTTTCCCCGCCCGAATGCAAGATGCTCTGCGACGGCACCAACATGGTGCAGATGACGCCCGACTGGTAGTGTTGGTTACGCTTGACAGGCCCCTGGTTTTGGGCCAAAATGTCCCTGCGCTACAAACCGAATTTCGCATACTTACGCGACGATATGTAGAGCAAAAAGCAACACTTCCTGTTTAATATCGGCAGGTTGCAGAAATTTTGATTGCCGCCCTAGCTCAGCTGGTAGAGCAACTGAGCGCAAAAAGTGCTATATGACGCCGAAGCTATTGAAGCTTCGGCGTTTTTGTTTGTTTTTGCTCTACAGTGGACGCTTTTTAACAATGTCGAAAAGCGGAAAAGCTGTTTAATCTCGGGGCTTTGCAATCTGTAGAGTTGAGCCCTTTTTTTGGGCTATTTTGGTTTTTGCTGGGGGCAGATGGATGCGGGCGAGGCGGTCGCCGTTGGCTTTGCGCGGGAAGCGGTATTCGATGAGAAGGTAGTTGGCAAAGAATCGGATCGTCTCGACGACGGCAGCGATAAGGTCGCGCTGGTCTTCGAAATCGAGCAGCTCGAATTCTGCGCGGGTGATGGCAATGGCGCCCCAGTTGGGTGCGCTCCGCCGCTGGCTGGCGAGCTGCTCCCGGCGTTTTTTGAGGCCGCCGAGGGTGGCTTCGATTTGGCCCCGTTTTTCTTTGGCGTCGGCGAAGTCGATGATGCCTTCAGTGATGGCGGTGACCAGGCGTCGTTTTTGTTCGATGGTGTCGCGCTCCTCGCGATCGATGTCGGCGAGTTGTTCGTCGGTGGTATCTTCCGCCTGGCTGGCCCGCCACCAAGTGGAGAGGTCATCGCCCAGGGCGAGGGTGCCGAAGATGTTGACCAGCACACGGTCATCGATCAAGGCCTGGGGGATCATGCGGCTGTTATGGCAGCTTCTTCGGGTGTCTTTGGCCGTGCAGCCATAGTAGTCGATGAGGCTGCCGTCTTTGCGGGGCCGGGAGGCTTTCCAGGCGCGGGCGGTTTTGCCGCAATAGCCGCAGTAGAAGAGATCGAGGTTGGATAGCAGGCCGGCGGCGTTACGGCGGCGATAGCCGCTGCCGCTGGTCCCCTTGCGACGGCCGGCGCGGATGCGCTCGGCCTGATCGGCGTCCATGACGGGAGGCCATTGGCCCTGGATTAGGTCGCCGTTGTCGGGGTCGCCGCGCAGCCCCTGGTTGAAAAGCAGCCGTCCGTCGGCGATGGCTCGGCGGACAGTAATGACCGGCATGCCGGTCTGTTCGGAGATGCTGCGGGCGCTGTACTGCTCGGCCAGCTGCCAGACATGCTGCATTTGTTTCAGCAGGTCTGGGTCAACGGTTAGGCCGCCAAGGTTTTTGTCGTAGACGTAGGGGGCCGGTGGGTTGCCGGAAAGGTATTTGCCTGCGCGGAAGGCTTCGCGCCGGCCTTCGGCCATGCGCCCCTGCAGGACTTTCATCTCGACGGAAGAGAAACCGCCTTCCATGAGCAGCAGCATCCAGTCGCTGTGCTGCTGAGGGTCGAGCATCCGCGAGGGGGTAGCGAGTTTGACGCCGTGCTCGACACAGAGATTGAGCCAGGAGAGGTAGTCTTCGAGGGTGTCGTCGCGACTGAGGCGTGAGAGCTCGATGACCAGGATGACCTGCACCCGCCCTGCCCGCACGTCGGCCTCGAGGCGGGAGCGCTGGCGCAGGTCTTCGGTTTTGCCCTTGGCGGCGCTGGCATGGCCGTCGTCGTAGACCTGGACCCGCCATCCCTGAGCCCGTGCGTGAGTGGGCAGCTGCTCACGCTGCACGGTGAGGCGGTGTGAGGGTTTGTTTTTGTCTTCGCGGCTTTTTCGGATGTAGACGGCGGCAGTCATGGTAACAGCTTAGCAGGTGGTACGGTTATAGAATCTAGACTTTGATGCGCCAGTCTAATGCTCTACTTTTTTTCAGCAGATTCCGCTGGGATCAATGACTGGGGAAGGAATAGTCCGCTGACTCCCATCTGGCCGAGCATGTCGATCAGATGCTGTCGCACGCTCGGATAAAGCTGGTTGGCATAAATTTCAGTAATGGGCTCGTAATCTTTCGCTGAAAGCTTGTCGTCGGCCAAAAGGTAGTTTGCAATGAACTTGCAATTGATCTTTATGTCCTCGTTGTCGGGCTCTTCTCCATCGGCCTTCCCCACCAGGTTGGTATTGGTGCGTATAGCAAAGCCAGGTGGGCCTCCATCAGGATAAGCTGCGAAGTTTACCTCATGCTTTAGCTCAAACTGATATTTTGCGGCCTGTTCATTGTGATCGCAGAACTCGCAATCAGTGGACAACAACCTGATTCTGGTCAGCTTTGGGATTGTCGCGACGGATAAATCCATGGGTTTTCAACTCTCCTACTAGAGACTGCGTATCGACGGGGAATGTCCCTCTGTACTCAAAGATGTGACGGTGCTCCACCACATCTTTGTCGGTTTTTTCTACGCGGGTCTTGATTGCCTGCCTGGTGAGCTCATTTAGTGTAATGTCTTCCAAATGGGCCACCTTGGCAGCCTGTTGGTGGAGTTCAGGCCCAACTCGCACATTGAAAGTTCCGCTAAAGGGTTTGTCTGGACTCGCCCCAAGCTCTTCGCAGGTTTCGAGATAGTCGTCGACGGCAGCTGCAAACTCCGCTTCGAGCTGTTCGTATGTTTCGGCTTCATAGGTAACAAGGTCGTTCACGAATAGGATTTTGCCAAAGAGACATTTGTCTTCCTGGCTAAACTCCATTGATCCGGAATATCCCTTATATTTGAACACTTTTTTCATGGTGTGACCCCCAACTCTTCTAGGTACTCTATCGTCTGGTCGATAACATAACTTTTTATGGTGCTTTCAGGATGGGGTTTGTGGAAGCTGAGCTTGCGCCCAATTTCGGGGTGGTAAAACTTGTAACGCACGCTTTTTTTATTGATTGTTTCGAACCCGAGCGAATTTAGCAGCGTTACCAAATCATCCCATTCGAAATTGCGCGGACGCGTAAAAAGTTTTTCGAGCAGTTTTTCTTTCTTACTCATATCTTATACCAGGCCAGCGGCTATGTGCAACCGCGCGTTAGTTGCAGACGTGAAGGTTAGTCGATACGGACGATAGAAGTAAAGTAAAAAATGTCATACATCTCACGGCAGCTGAAACGGCTGACCGCAGGAATGGCATTTCAGTTGCGGCCTGGCTAAAAAATCAAAGGCCGTTCGGGGTGGTGCCACGGACCAGCAGATCAAAGAGACAGATCAGCGTGACCAGGATGGACACCACGGCGAACACCTTGGATACTGGCGGTTCTGATCTTTCGCCAGTGCGCCCCAAAAACGAGACCATGCGAGCGATGATGTAAAAGCCGATCATGAGTCCTATGGTGACGAGCATGGGAGGTCCTCCTGTTTTGTGGTGACAGTCTAATTCTTACCTTGAATGCAAGCTGCCATTGCATTAATGGTTTTGTTTACGCCCACGATCATCCCGCGGCTCCGAATTTGTCGTCGGCTTTCTCTTGCCAGCGCATCTGCTGGCCTTGGTAGCGGTCTTCTTTTTCAGACCAGGAATCCTCGAGCGTTTCCAGTCTTTCGTTTAAAGCGTCCAGCTTCTTCTGGGCGGCATCGATTTGTTTGGGCGTGTTTTCTTCCTCGTCGTTTTCAATAATCTCCTCAAGAGCTTCGATCTGCTCGCTCAGGCTGGCTTCTTTCTGGTAATACTTTTGCTCCTCTTTATCCCATTTGAGATCGCGGAAATATAGCTTGCCCTTTGCGGAGACAACCACGGCCAGGAGTCTTTTGCAAAAAGGGCAGTCTTGCTCGGTGAGTTTTTTCCAGCCGCCCTCTTCGTAGGCGTCGAGATAAGGTTCGGCTTCTGGGGTGCCCTCGATCTCGACGGTCAGGTTGATGCCGCACATGGGGCAGTCGGCCGAGGGCCGGCAGACGGAGGGCTGGTGGGCCTTACCCTTTTTCGGCTGACTCCACGATACGATCAGATAGACCGCCACTGCTCCGGCGAGGATCCAGAAGAACATCTCCATGCTTTTGCCCCTCTCTTTTCAGCGTTTCTCCAAGTTTTTTCTTGATGAGCCACTTCTCTGCTGCGCGGACCGTTCTGGCCGTGTAGGCAATCCGGTCTCTGCCGCCGCGACTGACGGCCCGCATGCAATAGACAACCTCTCGTTCTTGCGCATTTACTGTGATCGTCATGTGATGCCCTCCATGTGGAAGAAATGTTATCGCATGAAGGGCACACTATAATAGTTCTTTAACTTATTGCAGTCTATTTAATTATTTTATGCGCCGCTACTCTGAGCGTTTTGCCTGTTCTGCGGCCCAGGTGGCGTGGATGAGATAGTCGATGTGCTGACGTGCTTCTTCGGGGAGGGATCGGATCATGATCTCGCGGGTGATCTCCTGGGGAGTGAGCTCGATGGGGTGGCTGCCGTACTGGTCCTGGACTTCGGCGATCACCAGGCGTGACAGGTCGGCGTCCAGGTGCGCGGCTTCTGCTATCTTTTGGTGCGGCTCTCCCTTTCCGGTTTTAAGCCATTCAACTGGCCTCTCAGATATCTGAGAGGCTTTTGCTATCGCCCCGTCTGGAACTACCCCCGTTTTTCTCCAGTTGCCAACTAAACCCGTTGATTTGGAACCAAGTTTTCGGCAAAGGCCGACATCACTGGTGACGCCAAGAGCCTCCTTCATCCGGGAGATAATTTCCGTTATATCAATTTTCTGAGTGTTTTCCGTTGACACTATCAAATTCCTGATATATCGTCATTACAGACGTTGGAAAAAACCAGGCCAACCCTAACCAGGAGGACAAACCATGCGAACCGTTGATTGCCCGCACTGTAAGAACAGGGTCGATTTGGCAAAGAAGATCCGCCTGAAGCGTTGGGCTCTCAAATCGCTTATGGCTGGTGAATCTTTTGTAGTGACCTGTGGCGAGTGTGATGAGCGGTTTGTTGTCCGAGCCCAGGTCGCCTTTGAGACTGTGCCTAATCTTTCGCTGGCAGGTGGTAGTACATGTCGATGGCGGCATCATCCGCCGGATTTTCTCGGCACACCTGGTCTTCGAGCTTTGACCGGAGAGCATCGACGGCCTGCCAGGCATCGGTGGCGAGGCTGGCCAATTTGAGCGGATAGGCCTTGCTCAGGTCTGCGGACAATTTGACGAGGCTTTCGCGAATCTGAAACAGCTCTTGGCCGAGTTGGCGATGTTCTTCGATGGTGATCCCGGACTTTTTGGGCATTGGCTGATCCTTTATTTACGCTGCGAAAAACGTCTTAACCCTAACCAGGAGGCCAGCCCATGAAAGACGTTTTCCTTCAGGAGTAACTTTCATGAAAAAGCCGACGATAACCCTTCACTGTGATGCCCGTAAAGCAACGGCGGCGATCGAAGAACTCAAGACCGCCCTAGAGCTCGATTTTGATGTCCTTCGGCATTCTGTCCAGGACTTTTTCGACGGACTCGATAGCTTGGGCGACCTGCTTTGCATCAAGCCGGCCGGAACAGAAGGGACAGACGCATTCTACAGCCTTGAACCATCTGACCGTTTTGTTGATTTTCTTGCCGCAATGAGGGCAAGGCAATGACATTGGCTCATTTGGTTTCATGACAATAACCTCTCTTGTTTCGGTGAAACCCTAACCCAGGAGGCGGTGATGGATCAGGTAAAAGAAACACCACGGTGCCCAAACTGTCCCTTTTCCTCAGGCATCAAGATTGAGGTGGTCATGAAGCCTGTGGATTGGCAGGCAGCGGCTCCTGATCTGATTGCTGGTATTTCACGTGCGGTTTCGCAGGTCTTGCGAGCGTCTCGGTGAGATCGGATGGTTTTTAACCCCGCTCCAAGTTAGTCAGTACCGACATTAACAACAAGTAAGGGTTTTCGCAAATGAAAAATTCACCCCCCGTACACGTCAATTCTGCAGCTACCGCTGAGGCTGTCCGGGCCAAGTATGGCTCGGTGCAGGAGTTCTGCCGGCAGGCGGCGGTGCATCCGGATACGTTTTACCTCGCGCTGCGCGGGAAGCGCGGCCTGACCCGCAAGAAGAGCCAGGCGGCGCTGGTTCTCAAGCGGTTGGATTCCGAAGGCCTGCTGGAAAAGGCTTCTTAATTTTTTTTACCAAAATTCACACAGGAGTACACAGGAGACAATTACCCCTCTGTACTCCTGTGTGGAGATAAGGCCGCGATGTCACAGGGCAGTCTGCCATTTGTCGAGAAAAAAGAAGAGGTGCCGGACGTGACGATCCTCCGTTGCAGGGACCTTAAGGCGGCGATCCGGCTCTGCTACGAGGTGTCGGGGCTGCCTCTCAAGGAGCTGGCGTTTCACCTGGAGATAGACGAGCGGCATCTGACGCGGATGATGGCGAACAACCCGAACGATCAACGGCATTTTCCACCAGATGAGATCCAGCGCCTGATGGATGTTTGCCAGAACGAAATCCCGCTGCGCTGGCTGGCGCTGACGCGGGGGTACGGCCTGCACAAGCTGAAAAGCGAGTTGGAGACGGAGAACGAAGAGTTGCGCTGCCAGCTGGAAGAGCAGCAGAAGGAAATGGAAACCATCAAAAGGTGGTTGAAGGAAACCCGCGCCGCGTAGAAGGAGATGCACTGATGGCTGTTCAGCCTGAAAAACGCAAGCCTCAGATCAAGCGTGAGTGGCTGACGGATGCGCAGTGGAATCACATGGATCAAGTGTTGTTTCCCTTACTGAAGCGTCTGAAAGCTAAGGCGCAGGCGCGGATGGCGGAACTGGAGCGGGGGCAGTGATGCAAGAAGTCAAAGTCTGGGTTAGCGAAAAGAAGGTTGCGGGAGCGATCCCGTCCGAGGTCGACGGCGTGTTTGCCTCTCTGCAGGCCGGTCTGGCCGCGATCGAGCAGGAGTTCCGACGTGTAGTGTCTCGGGATAGAGACCGGTGGGAGCAACGGAAGTTGGCGATGGAGAAAATGGCCGCCCTGGAGCAGATGGCGCTGAGTGTTGTGGCCGGTAGCATCGTTAGCACTGTGGAGTCGATGCGGGCACGGATCCGCCGGATGGAGAAACAGGCCGATTTCGCAGACAGCGGTCGCTCGTTGGTCCTTAGCTGTTGGGGCAAGGGCTTAAATGGCCGCGCCTGGATCAGGCGCCGGGAAGACGATTCGATCGTAATTGAACTGTCCCTGGATGACAAGGAACGTAAATGTCTTGGCGTCAGGCAAGACTACGCAACGGCAAAATCGTTTGATGCCGCTTATGGCCGCACCCTGGAGAAGAAGTCGGAGATCGATGCTGAGCTTGAGGCGATGATGGCCAGGTATCTCGAAGGGTTGGCGGAAGGAGATTCCTGCGCCACGGACCTTAAAGAGAGTAGCGCTTGACGGTCTGACTTGACCCCCGCCGGGCTTGGCGCCTCCCGGATCCGTGACAAAAAGGCGCGCTTGTAACCCGGCGGGGGAGTCGCCCCTCCTGCCTTCCCCGCCGGGCGCTGTGATTTTGTGGAGGGGATGCGTTGTATTGACCCGAAGGAGGATTCCCATGAGCAGATATATCTGTATGTGCTGTGAGGCCGACCTGGGCGAGGCGGACACGCCGGAGGATAGTCACGGCATTTGCCGCCGGTGTTATCGGCAGCGGATGCGCGAGATTCCTCTCTGGCAGCGCATTAAAGCCACGGCAAAGGTGGACGGCTGGAGTGCGGTGTTCGGCTGGGGCACAATTTACGCGGCGATGGGGCTGTGGGTGCTGGCCCTGGTGCGCGAGGGGTTGTCGATATGAGGGCGCTGCTGGTGATCGCTGCGGTGCTGCTGCTGTATGGGGTGGCGGGTACGCTGGATCTGCGGGATCTGGTGGCGGCTGAGGTGGAGACGCGGTTTGTTCAGGTGTTGCCATGAGCCGGGGTCGCCAGTACAGCCGTTCGCTGATTCATGGGATGGACGATGCCGAGGCGCAGATCCGGGCCGATCTGAGCAGTGGGGTGCGGACGTTGACGCGGGAGGAGATCGCTGAGCTTGAGGTCTCGCTGACGCCGCCGAAGGAACAGGCGGGCGATTATCGGGAGAGGGCTTATGTCTGACATCAGCATGCGGGGTGCGTTGCCGGAGAAGGAAAAGGATCTCCATTGTCCGCTGATGGGCGCGGGGCCGAAGCCGAACTATTGGAAGGCGTCGTGCCAGGAGCGGTTGCGGGAGAATAACTGCCGGCTGAAGACCTGCCCGGAGCGGAAGGCTTTAAAGCCGAAGAAGGAGGCGAAGGTGGCGCAGAAAAAGATTAAGCGGACCTGTTCGGTGGAGGGCTGCGACGAGCCGCACCTGGCGAAGGGGTTGTGCAAGAAGCATTACTGGAAAAAGAAGACGGCTGAGCGGGGGAAGCAGGAGAAGAAGGTTGACCAATGCCTTGAGTGTAAAGAGGTGAAGCCGTTCATTGGCCGGGGGCTGTGCCGCGCTTGTTACGGTCGCTTTAAACGGGCTGGGACGTTGGACGACAACTATCCGGTGTTGCGGGGCAAGGAGGCGGCCCGAGCGGTGATGGCGACGCAGGGGAAGAAGCAGGAGCCTGTTGAGGTGCCGGCTGAGTCGGTAGTCGAAGAGACGCCGGTTGCGCTCGAGGTGAATCCCGAGGCGGCCCCTGAGCCCCAGGAGGAACAACTGGCTGACCCCGCACCCCCGATCGATCCGGCTGATGGTCGGGTGGTCTTGACCTTTGGCGAGCGGGATCAGGACTTGTTGTCCGGTCTTCTTGAGTGGGCTGAGGATGAACGCCGCACCCTTGAGCAACAGATCCTGGCGGTACTGGACCATGCCAACGCCCTGGCGGTGGACGGTCGACTGCCGAGGGCGGCGTCATGAGGTCGGGGATCGTGGTGGAGTGCAAGACTTGTCGCCAAGCGGGGCGGTGCAGCGATAGGGCGGCCATGCAGCGTGAGAGTTTGTTTGCGTGGGGTCGTCGTGAGTCTGCCCCGTCATGCAGCGATTATGA
>LGOV01025257.1_pt1 | contig 12598 bp, 10 predicted proteins | sample 469881 | NCBI WGS metagenome assembly LGOV01 (sample SAMN03857199, study PRJNA290197) | marine sediment metagenome | biome: marine cold seep biome; feature: cold seep; material: marine sediment; isolation source: sample #5579, elevator 3A push core 41 containing 12 cm of sediment... ...
CGATGTGCTAATTTAGGAAATTTTAAAAAAATTATAAATATCATATTCTATGTTACCCACTACAAACGATATAACCCCTTTATATTATTCATAACGAACAATATAAATTCATTTTATTTTGAGGGATTATTACCTGATATATGGTTTAATAAAATCCCCCTAAAATCTACGGCCAATTGTTAATGAGAAAGTATAAGCAGTATGTGAGTCTTTTTTGTAATCGAATATGGCAGCTGGTGTTATATCCCAGTATCTGGGTAATTCGAAAGAATATTCAGCGCCAATTCTAGTAACCCAAAGGTCTTCGCTGTCTTCAAATTCATAACCAACTCCGGCAAATATGCCAAGATGATCGTAAACTTCGTAGCCAAGAACGATGGCACTTAAAAATGCATTATCTCTAACTCTATGTTCACCATCTTCTCCCTTAACTGTATATGTAAGAAATTCAACTTCGTTTATCCATTTTGCTGAAAACTTGTGAGTAAAGAAAAATTGATATTCAATTCCGTTTGTAGGTATAATTTGTGCAGAAGCGTCACCTTCGTGCAAGTGAATTGATGGAATATAACTTTGGCTAATTGCTAGCGAAATTCTGTGACGTTTAAATGTTTTGTGATTCTCGTGGTTCTCGTTATTGTCATTAACGACATGAATTTCATTATTTTCTCTGTTAACTTCTATTGCTTGCTCCTCTTGAGCATTGATGAAAAATGGTGTTAATAGTGTAAAAATTAGTATTATTTTTTTCATAAGAAAAATTAAAATAGATTAAACAAAACGGTAATTATTGTTGTCGTTTATAATATGGTTTGTTTAATTCTAGCTTTTAGCCATTAGCTATTAGCTCTGCTTTGAAAATTTCTTGAAAATGTTTTTTGATTTTTTCTTTTACTTCATTTTGATCAACTTCTTTACCAAGCTCGGCATGCATAGATGCTACTGCTTTACCTTTAATGCCACACGGAACTATATAGTCGAAATAAGCAAGGTTTGAGTTTACGTTTAGGGCAAACCCGTGCATAGTTACCCAGCGACTTGTACGTACTCCTAAAGCACATATTTTACGGGCAGATGGTTTTCNNAGCACAAATTTTACGGGCTGTTGGTTTTCCTACATCAAGCCAAACTCCTGTTTCGCCTTCCGATCGTTCTCCTTTAAGACCATATTCGGCTATAGTATTTATAATAACATCTTCCAGTTTGCGAAGATATAGGTGTATATCAGTAAAAAAATTATCTAAATCTAAAATAGGATATCCAACAACTTGTCCTGGTCCGTGATAGGTAATATCTCCACCTCGATTTACTTTAATAAATGTTGCTCCTTTTTGTTTTAATGTATTTTCGTCGAGAAGCATATTAGCCGTATCTCCGCTTTTACCAAGAGTATAAACATGTGGATGCTCAACAAACAAAAATTCGCTTTGCGTTGGAGTTTGTTCGTTTTCGGGAAGTTTGCGATTTGCAAGTTTGATATCTACTATAGAATCGAAAATTCCTTGTTGTATATCCCAAGCTTCTTGATATGGTGTTAGGCCTAGGTCTGTAAGTTTTATATTCATTATTGTTGTTTATGAGTTTATGTGTTTATGCGTTTATTTGTTTTAAAACGAATAACCAGATAAACGAATCATCGAATAAACAGGTTTTCTGCTAGGGNNGTACTAAAAGCTTATGAGCAAACTAAACGAGGAGGCGACCTAAGAAGCCACCGCAGTAGTATTGCGAATTGCTTTTTGTATGAGGAGTAAAATGTACAGCCCGTTAAAGCAGCACAAAATTACAAATAAACTTCGATAGTAAGCGCTGTCATTGCTACTAAAACTAGTATTCCTAGTAATGGCATAATAAACTTCAACCATTTATCGTAGGTGATATTTACCATTGTAAGCGATGCTAATATTAGCCCTGTTGGTGTGATAAATGCCATTAGCCCCATTCCGTACTGATACGCACTTACTACAAGCTCTCGCGATATGCCAACTACGTCGGCAAGTGGTGCCATAATTGGCATTGAGAGTACTGCAAGGCCCGATGATGACGGCACGAAAAATGATAATCCTGAGAATAGGAACATCATGACGTTGATGAAAACGCCTCCGTTCATTCCATCTACCATTTGCGATGAATATTCTAGTAATGTACCGCTGATTAGTCCGTTTTCGAGTAGAAAAGTTACCCCTCTGGCAATACCAATAATTAGAGCTACTCCGAGTAAATCTTTTGCGCCCTCTATAAAATGTTCTATGTATTTTTTTTCTCCAACACGCTCAACAATAGCAATGATTATTGATGCCACAAAAAACAGGGTTGTCATTTCTAAAAACCACCATTGAAGTTTAGAAACTCCATAAACCATTATCACAAATGTAATTGCAAATAAGATTAACGTAAGCTTAGTTTTTAAATTGAATGATCTAATTTCGGTTCTGTTTCCACTGTGTAGAAAGTGTTTTTCTATAGCTTCTTTCTGTGAGTAAACTAATGATTTTGTTGGGTCGGCTTTTACTTTTTCGGCATAGCGCATTACATAAATCATTGATATTATGCTACCAACTATTAATACTACTATACGCCCTTCTATGCCTGCTGTCCAGTTTATTCCTGCTGCGTTTGATGCAATAATTGAGGCAAATGGATTTGTTGTTGATGCCATAGTTCCCATTGCTGTGCCTATGTAAATTGCTGCTAAACCTACAATTGCATCATAACCGGCAATTAAAAATACCGGTATTAAAATTGGGTAAAAAGCAATAGTTTCTTCTGCTAATCCAAATGTTGTTCCTCCAGCTGCTATCAACATAATAACAAAAACTATCATCCATTTTTCCTTGCCCTTAAGTTTTATTGCAAGGTGATTTATACCTGAATCAAACGCTCCTGTTGAGTTTATTACTCCGATAAATCCGCCAATAATTAGTACAAATAAGATTATTTGCATGGAGTCGTAAACTCCTTTCATTGGCGATTCAAACACTTCTCTTATACCTTGTGGGTTTGGAGTTACTTTGGTGTATGTATTTGGTATACCTACTGGTTTCCAGATGTCGCCATTTTGGAACTTGTCGAGTTTTGCTTTTATATGGAATTTATCTAAAGTTGCTTGCGTACCTGGATAATCGGTGGTGCTACCATCGGCTTTAGTTTCGATAAAAGTACTTTTATCTTTGTTATAAGCTAGTGTGTCGAATTTTCCAGCAGGAAGTACCCATGTGAGTAAAGCTGCAAATATTGCTACTAAAAATAGTACGGTATATGCTGTTGGAAAGCTTAGTTTCTTTTTTGCCATTACTTAGTATGTTGAGTTTTAAGTGGCGTAAAATTAATTAATAATTATGAGGGATAAATAAGATTATTCGAAATTGCGATATAAACATCTATAGTGTAGAATTTTAATAATTGTATCAAAGGTAAAAGCCAGACTATGAGAAATAGTCTGACTTTGTTGAAAATCTTTACTTATTATTTTTTTGAATATTTTCTTAAACCTTATTATTTATTGTTTCAATTTCGAAAATACTATTTTGTATGAATTCTTCAATATTTATGATTTCATCTTTTTCCACATCGAAAAGCCATGTTTGGAAACCTAGCTTCTTGGCAGTTTCAATATTATCTGACATGTCGTCTACAAAAAGTGTTTCTTCGGGATTTATATTTAATTCGTCAATTACTTTCTGAAATATATTTGAGCTTGGCTTACGGGTTTGCATTTGATAAGAGTAGTAAACTTTGGAGAATGCATTTTCGAATTTATCGAATTTACTATTTTCGCGTTTACGCAAATAATCAATGTGTATGGAGTTAGTATTTGAAAGTAGGTATAAAGGATATTTATTTCCTAAATCAGATAAGAAATCAACTCTGTGTTGAGGAAGATCTCTGAGTAGTTGACACCATGCATTGTTTAAATCGGTAGTATTTACATCAGATATTGTACTTGAGCTTAGTGCGTGGTGTAAAGTTTGTTCATTTATCAAGCCTGACTCAAAATCGAATATTGCTTTTTGAAGAGTTTCTGAAATTGAATTAATACCTAGTTTATGAAAGGCTTCACGTGTTTTATTAAGGTTGAGGTCTATAATAACACCTCCAAAATCAAGAATTATATTTTTTATTTGAGTCATAACAAATTGGTTTAATGGTGAAAAGGAATTATTCACAAAAATAACTTACTTTTTTGACAAAAAAATGTTGTAGGTAAATAAAAAATGATGCATCTTTGCACCCGCAAACGAGATAAAGCTTAGGCTTGATTTTGAATGCAAGACGCCTTAAAGGCTGAGGTCCTATAGCTCAGTTGGTTAGAGCACCTGACTCATAATCAGGTGGTCCCTGGTTCGAGTCCAGGTGGGCCCACAAACATAAACGGAAGTGAAGGGCGGGTAGCTCAGTTGGTAGAGCACAAGCTTCCCAAGCTTGGGGTCGCGGGTTCGAGCCCCGTTGCCCGCTCCAGCGTGTNNGGTTCGAGTCCAGGTGGGACCACGACAAATACTTTAAACCCCCGTAAACACTACGTTTACGGGGGTTTTGTTTTTTAAGGGGCTGAATGAGGGGATGAAATTATCTATTTATTATTATGTTTAAATCCTCTTGCTTATAAACATTAATAATAGTGTCATTTGTTAAAACATAAAATTTATCCTTTGTCATAAAGATTGTCTTTCCTGTAATTGTATCATTTTTTACTACAAATGACTGTATTGGATACTCTCCACCTCCATACTTGCTTGGTATTTCTTTATAAACAACACTTGAATAAAAATATAATTGATGCATCAACAATGCAACAAGATATAATCCTGATACCAAACTCTCNNACTCTCCAAATTGGTATTAATATCATTATTCCCAAGTTTAAAAGATTTGTTACTTGTATAATCATCAAATCTATCCTTATATTTTGCTTTTCTACTATCTCTTACAATAATGTAATATAATAAGGGTGCTATTATAAAAAATAATTTTTTCTCAAAATTGAATATTTGCATGAAAGAATCATCATTACTTAATATTATAAATATGATAATGGCTATTATACTAGTTATTATTTCAAATATATTATACAGGTATGCTTCGCTCTTAGAGTGTGGTTCATCAAATTCTTTTGCTCTTCGGTAATATTCTTTTAGGATCAAAAAAACAACTAAAACCATTGATAACGCTACACCAAGTTGAATCAAATAATTTATTACAATCTCAGTATCCAAGAAATTAATAGTTATGTCTTTTACAGCACTAAATACCAATAGATGTGATATAACAGTAGATAATAGAACTACTCTTATGAAAATCCTTATTAGATTTAAGATAACAGAAAAAATACCATACTTAAGATTCTCAAAATCAATAAACATTACAAACAACAAAACATTTAGTATATGAAATACTACAAAAACTGTTCCTATTATTATACTTTGCGGTTTGAGGATTTCATAATTATATAGATTATATTCATTAATGTATGTATTAACAATAATCAACCCTAAAACATATAGTATAACTCCAACTGCGGTAACCTTACCAATAAAACTTTCTATTTTCATTCTTTTATTATTGTAAGTGTAAATATCAAAAAAAATACCCCAAGCAAAAAACATTGCCTAGGGTAGTTATCAACTTTGTATTGTTAATTAAATCATGAGAGTTTAGGCTCTTTGTACTTAATTATTTCTCGTATTCCCAATATTAAAAACATCAAATTATCTGGAATCTCATTTTCATAAATTTCTTTAAATGCTTATTATATCAATAAGTTTTTGAATCTTCTATTGAGTCAAACCATACTCTTCAATGTAAATAGTAAGAACTGAAAACCCCGATAGATTGATTAAGTGATAGTAGTTGTCATTTAATGGATTTAAAATTGACAAATCAACACTGAACTTTTCAAAATTGCTCTTGATTTTTTCTATATCTGGTGTGAAAAACAATTCCACAACGATATTATCGTCGTATTGATAAATTTTGATAAAAAAATAAAGGCTTATTTATATCTAAAATTAAACATAAAATCGCCTCTATCATATCTGGAAAGAATTGGTATTAACGGATTAATACCGATCTAAAGTCCAATTTTAGTTGCTAATACTGGTACTTTTTTTGCAATTGTAATTGCAATTTCTCCTAGCTCTTTAACCTCTTCTAGCAGATCTGCTTGAGTATAATTTCTTTCAGAGGCTTCTTCAATAATAGCAATTAGTTTTCTGTATATTTCAATGTCTGTGTTATCAGGTGTAATATCTCCAATTTCATCTTTAGATAATCCTTGCAAAGCTTTTAATTCTTCTGCATATTCTCCTGTAAATGATTTATGTATCTTTTTATATCTATCTCTAAGCTTTTTTCTTCTTTCCTCTCTAGTCATAATTTATTTTTTTATAGTATCTAATTTCTTTCTTAGTTCGTCTACTTTAACAAGTACCTCATCACTTGTTTTATCAACATCTTTAGCTGTTTTTGTAGCTTCTTCTACAATATCTGATGCCTTAATTAAATAATCGGTTATATCTTCTTGAACATTGTTAAGTCCAATTAATTTTAGAGCTTCGGATTGAGTATCTTTAACCTTCCTAATTGATTTTAAATGAATTGTTAATGCTGCATTAGCATTTATTGCATTTTGATATGCATTGTCAACTTTCATTAGCAGATCTCTCTCCTGAATATTTATTGGTTGCATGAGTTCATTCCTCATCAATTCTATATCTTCATTGGTTATTTCAAGAAAGTCTTGCATGTATCCAAGAACTTCAACTGAAGCTTCATTATTACCCTCAGATGCATCTTTAATAAGACCTGGTAAAGATTCTTCACCATTTTTAAAATCTTCCATCTCTATTTTTAAGGCTTCACTAATTGCATAAGGAGCATATACATCGTCAACAAATTGGTTTATTTGTCCTTTCATTTTTCCAAAGTACAATGTTATCATTGTACGATGAGATTTATGTAAGCCCTGCAAGTCTGTTCCTAATGTTTCTGACAACTGAACACTTTCAGGTGGAACTGATGCACATCCACTTATAAATATTATACCAATTGTTATGACTATAAGTCGTTTCATAGTTATTCTTTTATTTTAATGTTCGAATATTATTTAGTTATTACGTTGAGCAATTACCCAAAGTTTCTGCCTATAAATACTTATAGAGTGATCTGATAGAAACTTCTTCCAAGGTAGTTTCTTTATGATTAGTCCTTTTACACGTCTCCAGAAGCTAACAGAGTAAAGCAGTTTGGTATTACTATACACTCCTTTTTCACAATTTGTTAGATACCGCATATTACCTGCATGAATATAACCATCAAAATTTGCTAATATCCACTTTTGAAATGTTAATCCAACAGCAGGAATAAGATTAGACAACCAAGCAAAAACAGATATTACTTCATCACCTGGTGGTAGCATTGTAACACAATCAGCAGCATTAACTAGTCTATATACAGGGTCCTTTATCGTTGAGATCCATTGATCGTTTCCAACCCTTGGCGATCCAAATGTATAACAAGCCGCAATACCTGCATTATGATGTAACTTCTTTGCTGCAACAGTTGCTAGTGCACCGCCAAGGCTATGACCTGTTAAGAATACGGGTAACTCAGCAAGGTCGGGATCTTTTAATCTTTCAGTAATACTTTTGGAAACATTGTCGAATGCATTACTAAATCCAGAATGAATTTTTCCTCCTGAATCACACTCTTTTGTAATTGCATTAGTATCGGCCTTAATATCTTTAATACTTGTAGCTTCTGTTCCTCTGAAAGCCAAAACAATAAATTTATTATTCGACACCAATATCGCTTGAGTACCACCTTCATCAAAGGTTTCTACTAATTTGAATTTTAAAAGCGAGATTTCACTTTCTAAATTTTTCAACTCTTCATTATGGTCATATCCAAATGTGTCTATTAGATTTAATAATGAACTCTTTTTGTTGTCTCCTAACATTTTTGATACGCTTTCGATAATAAAATCTTTAGCATTGCTACTTGCAAAAAGAGGATTAAATCTTATATAAGCCAGTTCTGACATGCACGACATAATCCAAGATGTTCTATCGCTATATGCCTGCCTATAAGAAGGAACTGATCTGCCTAATAATTTTTCTATTTGAATAATAGATTCTTCGGAGTTTCCGAGTATACTTTTCATGAAATAAATTTTTGTAGTTTAAAGAAGTTTTTACTGCTCTAGTAAAATAAAATAAGTTAGTAGTTCTTGTGTATTACATTGATTGTTAGTGTCAATATGGTAAAATATGGATATTTAATAGTTGGTTTATTTTAATAAAGCTTTCTTGACTTTTATATGCAAAAATTGGTTCTTATTAGGTAGCCTAGAAATGTAATATCAATATTACAAAGATTCTAATTTAGAATCAATTTAAAATAGTTGAAGTATATATAGTTTTATTATTCAACTCTTTGTGCCAGTCTTAGGTATAAGGCTTCTTAATTTGTTTTCTAGAACTTCTTCAGCGACTTTCTTTATGTCGGATAGCTCTATAGTGTTTAATGAGATTTGCGTCATCTTAACATGTTTTGACTGTTAATAATGATGCAAATAGGTAGTGAAGTTGCCCCAAGGGTAACTACAACATTTCTTATATGGTGGTTTTCTTAATTAAGAATAGAAGTAAGATCTAAATATATGACTTGACAATCATCTAGTGTATATGTTTTTAATCTTTAAAAACATTATTCCGGCTAAGAACTTGTACCCTCTTTTTTCGTATTTTATTGCTTCTTTATTGGCTTCTTCCCAGAATTTTTGAGTTAGACACATGGTAGGTTAAATTTGTTTGGTTAGTATAGAAATATATTCATAAAAGTACAATGTTCACGTAACGTGAACAAGTGAAATTTGTGAACAGTGAGATATGGTAAGTCTTCTGTTTGTTTATGTCATAATCACCCATCTCGCTGTTTGCCGTAGTTTGTTACGGTCATTTAATGTTTTAAAGATTATTAATAAATGTTATTATTCTATCTAATTAGTTTCTATTTTTGGTTAACAAACAATGTAGACTGTGGAAATAAATACTCTTAAATATTACAATCATAATGCTGAAAACCTCTGTAAAGAATATGATGCAATTGATTTTAATAAAATTCAAAAATCTATTTCAATTTACCTAGTTGGAGCAAAAAAGGTATTAGAGATTGGTTGTGGTTCTGGGCGTGATGCAAACTACATGACAAATAATGGTTTTGATATTATAGGGATTGATGGCTCTGAGGAAATGATTGATATAGCTATAAGAAATTTTTCTAACCTTAAAGGTCAATTAATTCATTCTGTTTTGCCAGATAACTTTCCAAGCTTTAAACATAAGTTTGATGGGTTTTATTCAATTGGAACATTAATGCACTTTGAAGAAAATGATTTAGAAATCTTACTAGCAAAAATAAATGAAGTTTTACTCCCAAAATCACCTGTTTATATTTCTGTTTCGGGAGATAGGGAACACATAAATGATGAACGATTTTTTCTGAATTTTTCGAAAGCAGATTGGATTAATGTATTTGAGAGTAATAACTTTGTTATTAATGAAGTTATAGACAATCAGGATGTAACTGGAAGGAGAATAGAATGGTATTCTTTTTTAATGGAAACTAAATCTATGACTGAATCTTTTATTAATAGTACAGAGTGATAATGAAGATTGTTTAACTGCCTTTATTATTTATCTACAATTATAGATATGCCTGTATCAAGTCTGAATTCTTCAAAAGTATTTATGTCAAGATCGTTATCAATATTAAAACTTTGACATAATGCTTCACATTGAAATTTAATAGATATTATATATTCTTCTAATTCATCGGTTATAATTATGAGAAATTATGGTAAGAACCAATAAAATATATTTTTTATACGTAATATCGCTATCATGAAAGCTATCATGTTTTTATATAGTTTTCATGTTATTTGTTAATTGTAATTTATAAGTAATTTTTGATGACTAATTATTGTAGGAGTTATAAATCTAATTTTTTACTAATATTAATTGTAATACTTACTTCAAGTACTAAACTGTACTCAGAAACTCAATTACAAATTCAAATTGATTCTTTAAACGAAAAAAGTAATTTCTTCTCAGAAAAAACATCAAGTAATAGCATTAATTATTCTGTAGAGCAGTTGGATAATACTAGTGGACTTTCCAATAGTTCTGTAAATGCTATTTTTCAAGATTCAGAAAATTTAATTTGGATTGGTACATGGGATGGTTTAAATAGATATGATGGAAATAGTTTCAAAATATTTAGACCAGAGGCTAATAATGAAAATAGTATAAGTAATCATGTTGTATTAAAGGTAGATGAGGATAATATTGGTGATATTTGGATACAAACCATGCATGGTATAAATCGCTATAATAAAAAGACCAATAAATTTAGACGTTATTACTTCTCATTAGAAGATGAGGCTCCATCATCAGAGTTAGAGTTTACAATGATTCTTGATGACAACAAAGAAGTTTATTGCGCTGTAAAAGGATGGGGAGTTGGATATTTATTTCAAGATGAGTTCAAACAATTTAACTCAAACAATCTACCTCTTGGATCAGTTGAGAAAATTGAATTTTCATCACCAGTCAACTTAATAGTATTAAACGGAAATAATGAACTTTATTCATTAACAATTAAGTCTGAAGGCAAATTAGGTAAAGTTATCTCACGTAATGATAAGATTTTCACTAATGTTTTGGATTTTTATATTCTTCCAAATAAAGATATACACATTACATATTTAAATGGAGATTCAAAATTGTACTCATCAATAATCGAAAAAAATTATGTTAATACTGAAAAAGGTATAAATAAAGTTGTTGGATACATATCATCTGGAATTGTACTATCAAATAAAACAGAGTACTTTATTTCCGATAATATTGGTGAAAGAGTAGATGCCATATGGTTAAATGATTTAAAAGGGTACAAAATATCTACAATTATTCAAGGTAGCGAAAATGTAATTTGGGTTGGAACAGATGGTGATGGTCTTTTTAAAATACACCCACTTAGTAAAAACTTTAATCAAATTACAAAAGATAAAATTCCAGAGTTTAATGGAGGTATAATTAGAGCATTTTGTGATGTGGAAGGAGGTCCTTTTTTTGTGGGTACAAAAGGTAAAGGGTTATTTAAGTTTCATTCAAAATTCTACCTAGATAATACGAAAAAATTAGATTACACTATTTACAATGAAAGTAACAATCAGTTAAGCAACTATGTATATGCTATATCTAAAGGGCAAGATAATTTAGTTTTTATAGGTACTGATGGAGACGGAATAAGTATTTATGATTTAGATAAATCAAAAATTATAAACTGGTCAGAAGTTTTAGATAGTGATAAATTCGATTTCTTTAAATCGACTTATGCTATTTTTCAAGATAATGATGGGTATATATGGTTGGGTACAAATGGTTATGGGCTAGTGAAGTGTAAAATCAAGCGGTTTGGTGAAAAGTTAAAAGTGTCTGAATTTAAGAGGTATGTTGCTGACAAAAATAACGTGGAAGCCTTAAATAGTAATATTATTTTTTCTATAGTTCCAAAGGATAGTGATGAATTATGGTTGGGAACACGACTTGGAGGCTTGAATTTTTTAAATAAAAAAACAGAATTATTTACAGCATATAAAAATAGAAAAGGCGACTCAAGTAGTTTATCAAACAATGATATTCTTTGTTTGTATAATGATGAAAAGAACCGACTTTGGATAGGGACTAGTTATGGATTAAATTTATTAGAAAGTACAAATAGTGAAGGGGAAGCTACATTCAGTAACTTCACTATAAAAGATGGGCTACCAAATAATACGATACACGGCATTGTCTCTGATAAGCAGTCGAACCTATGGGTTAGTACAAATTTTGGAATTTCAAACTTTAAGGTAGATGAATCAAAATTCGTCAATTATACAAAAAATGAAGGTTTACAGAATAATGAATTTGCTGATGGCGCATTTTATCACGAAGTAAATTCAAATTACATATTTATGGGAGGAATAAAAGGATTTAATTACTTCTTATCCTCTGAGATTGAAGAATATACTTTCATCCCAGATCTATTTATAGATAACATAAGTGGTGAAAACAAAAATGAACCATATATACAAAGCCTTGTAGTATATCCTACCTTTAACACATCCACAAATCTAGATTTAGAATATGATCAGAATTTTTTTAGGATAGATCTTTCGGCTTTAACTTACGTAAATAGCGAAAATTGTCAATATGCGTTTAAGTTGGAGAATTTTAATCAGGATTGGGTATCTATAGGTCATAGGAAAAACATATTTTTCACCAATGTGCCTCCTGGAGAGTATTCGTTCATGGTAAAATGGTCAAACAGGGATGGTGTTTGGAGTACTCCTGTTCGAGCGATTGATATTGATATTACACCTGCGTTGTGGCGTTCTAATTTTGCATATGTAGTATATGTCCTCTTATTGATTTTATTAGTTTTACTAATTATTAGCTACTACAATGAACGTAATCTCTTAAAGCAAAATATTATTTTTCAGAAAAAGGAAGATGAAATCCATAGGAATAAGTTAACATTTTTTACAAATATTGCG
>LGOV01002091.1_pt7 | contig 12592 bp, 11 predicted proteins | sample 469881 | NCBI WGS metagenome assembly LGOV01 (sample SAMN03857199, study PRJNA290197) | marine sediment metagenome | biome: marine cold seep biome; feature: cold seep; material: marine sediment; isolation source: sample #5579, elevator 3A push core 41 containing 12 cm of sediment... ...
TTTCTTCCTAGTTCTTCTCTGGTTTCAATAATCATTTTTACAATATTTAAAATATCTCTTCCCCCTCTTTCATTAGAAATCCCTAAATCTGAGAGTATTTCATTAACCTGAGTAATCTTTTCATTGTCTTTATCTTCAGTTTCATCTGCTCTTCTACCCGTATTTACAGTCATCTGAATTTTATTTATTATTTCCTTTAAATTTGCGTTCTCAATGGCCTTTTCTAAAACAGATTTTACCTCTATAACGTTTATCGGCTTATTAATAAAGAATTCAATTCCTGCTTTATAAGCATCTCCTATCATATTTTTTGAACTAACCTGCGATAACATTATAAATTGAATACTGCAATTTTTGCTTTTAAAATTGTTAACTAATTCTATTCCATCAATTTTAGGCAAAAGCAAATCTACAATTACAATATCGGGTTTCAAAATTTGAATATCTTTTTTAGCATTCGCCCCATCATAAGCTTTACCGACAATTTGCCCCAAATCATAATCAATAATAATATTTTCAAGCATTGTAACAATCGCTTCGTCGTCATCAACCAAATATATGCGCATTTTTTTCCTCCTAAAGTTTACTTTTTAATATTTCTATCTGAAATCTGGTTCCTTGACTCTCGTTACTAATCATTTCGATATTACCTTTATAATAATCTTCAATCATAGCTTTTACATGAGTAAGCCCTATTCCACCAGACATTTGACCAGTCTTTTTATCGTATTTTGTAGAATAGCCCGGTTTGAAAATTATATCTCTTTCAGTTGTATTAATTCCCTTACCATTGTCAGTTATTTGAAGAATCAACCACTCCTTATTCTCAATCTGAGTAACAGAAATAACTCCATATTGATTTATGGCATCTACAGCATTACTCAGCAAGTTAATCAGTACAGTAATCAATGGATAATAATCGTTTATTACCAATTTCTTATTGACAATCGATGCATTTATCTTAATATCTTTATTAGACATTTCCGCTAAATTTTCAGTGTTTTCTTTTAACATATTGATTATCTCATCTAACTGCATTTCATCCAACTGAGTATTTTTGGGAATAATTTTTTCAATACTTACAACTACTCTCTCATTATCCTTTTTAAGTTCATGGATATCTTTTGTCAACTCTAGAATTTCTTCTTTTAAATCATTTGTATCTTCTACAGATATATTTTGGAAATCAAGACTATTGAATTGATTATACAAATAATAACTCTTGTTCATTGCTTTTTCCACATCATTCATGCTTTTTTTAAGAAAGAATGATTCGGTTTTCATTTTGGAAGCAAGTACTAAGAATTCTTTGATCCGCACATTGTTTTCATCTTTCAGAATTACGATACTATAAAAAATTAGACCTAAATTTAAAATAAATACAATGCTCGCTCTCAATAAACCCGCAGTCAGTAAACTAGAAATGACGATTTTAGCAGATACACTATGGTATTCATATCTAATAGAAGCTTCTATGATATTTGACAACACATCAGAAAAAGTTAAAAAAGTAATTAACAGAATAGGCTGTTTGACAATTTCTCTAACACTGAACATCTTTAATAATATTCCATAACTTAAATAAAAGAAAAATGCCGGCAAATGAATTTCAACAAGAGAAATAAAATTTTGTCCTGCGATATATCCTAACGAAACTCTGAATATTACAACAACTAATCCAGTAATAATAGTTGTAATAATAATTGGCGTATCCTTGAATTTTATTAAAAGCAAGGTCAAAACGACTATTCCGATAGAAATCCTGAAGTCTGTATTAAATGGATTCAAATACACTTGTCCAAACAATGCTGTTGCAAGAGCAATTATTGCAATTTTATTAAATTTATTATCCGTCATTATTCTCTCCCACTTAAATTTTGCTGTATTATAATTTCAGTTTCTGAATCAATAAATCCTCTTCTCCATAGTCCAATCCCTGGTAAATTGTATTGCTTAACTAAATCTAATCTCTGGGAAATTGAGATTGAATCTTCATACCACACTCTAGTAAGCATGCCATTTTCTTTCTTTTCAGAATAATTAATCATCAATTCCGACAAGTATTCCACAGATAATCCATTTTCTTCAACATAGTTGTCTCTATTTTTAATAGAAAGAACCGACGAATCATTGCCACTTTTATAATCCTTCCAAACTCGCATATATCCTGGAATTCCTAATACTAATTTTTCATTGGACACTAGCTCAAGAGTTTTGTCAATCCCCTCAATCGTCCACGGAATAGAAGCAACAGGACCACTTATATTTGAAGAAGCCCAAAATTCATCATAAGCCATTAAGAATATATAATCTGTTGATTTAGCCAAAATTTTACGATCATAAACTTTTGACCATTGATCAGAACCTTCTGGAATAGTAACATCTATCGATAAAGGTATATCCATTTTTTTAGTTATTCGGTAAAGTTTCTCCATGAATTCGTTAAGTAACTCTTTATCTTTCAAATAAATATTTTCAAAATCAATATTGATTCCATCGAATTCATATATCAGTGTCAATACACACAGCTGAGAAATAAATCTATCTACCAAAACTGGATTTGATAACATTTCATTCGTCCACTCAGGATTAAAAGAATTTGATGCTAGAACCCAAACTTCTTTATCCATATCATGAACCCACTGAACATATTTATAATCTGCCTCATTAATAACAATACCGTTTATATTCAAACCTAAAAATGTCGGCGAAATGATATCCGCACTTTTTTCAACCAATTCGTTGTTGAAATTCAATGCTCCTTTATATGAATTAATCTGATCCCAAACCAAATAAAAAGGTTCTTCCACTTTTTCTCGATCATCAAAATAATACTCACTTAAGAAACGTCTGTCTGATTCTTTAACTTTTACTGAATCTAATGTGACATAACCCAAATTCTCATCATTTGCTACGAAGTATGACTTTTCAGTCAAAACTCCATAAAAATCATTGTTGTTATCACTCTGTTTATTTGGAATATTAAGATTCTCATTTATAAATATTTTGCTTCCAGATATTGATACCGTTTCAAGTTTGTCTTGTGTAATAATCCAGATATCATTCCCAGTGAATCCATATTCAAAGAATAGTGCTCTAGCAATAGTCTCAAGAGGTAAATACTTATTTTCATTATAATTGACTAAAGGAATATTAATATCTATGATATTCTCAGTAATAAACTCATTTAAGAATTCATCATCCAAGTCAGCCCATTTAGAATCAAATTTTACATATACTCTCTGCTCGCTATTCGACAACTCAATATCATCATATATTAAATCTTTTACGAATTTATAGTCTATAAAATATCTATCCTCAATATCAATAATATTATTTTTTTCATATCTCTCTCCATTTACATACAACCACTCATTCATCATATATTCATCCGACAACTCAAATTCTAGCGCTTTATAACGATTAAACAATGATACAGTACTGACAATCAATCCTATTATGATAATTATAAGTATAATATTAATAATTAAATTGGTTTTTTTCATATTTTTTGAGCTCCCTTAAAAAAAGTTATCTATTTCATTATAGTATTTTTTTTTGCTAATGAAAAGAACAAGCCTTACAGGCATCATACTTTATTATCCCTTTTGAATATATTATCGGTATCATACTCTCCCTTAGGTATACGCATCCAAAGTGATGAAACTTTTTCCCAGTATCCGTTATATAAACTAAAGGTTCAATGTTCGGCACTCTAATATCGTATTTGATCAACCATCTTCTATAATAAATACTATTAAAAGCAATCGTAATCTCAACTTCTTTCAAATGAAAAAAAACAGATTTCATTTCAAGTTGAGGATATCTTCCAACAATATCATTAATTTCACTCACATTGAAATTTCTTGAAGTAGTGCTCATTAAATCATCTATCATTTCCTTTTCAAAGACATTAAAATAAATCTTCGATATAGGTAAAAGCATAAAAAAATATATTGCTAATATAACTAATGGTAAAATTATCGTCGCTTCAATTGTTAAACTTCCGCGATTATTCATTATAGTCACCTTCAAATTTTCTTTTTTTATTTACTACATAATCAAAAGTTTGAAAAGAGTAATTGAATGATTTATCAAAAGATAAACATGTATAATAATTTTCTAAATCAATTCTCATTTCTCTTTCAATACTCTTTTCAATACGGTTAAGCAAAGTGTTTTCAGGAATAAAATAGAGTAAAATTCTAATATAATCCTTATAATAAAATCCTGATTTAAATTTATTCTTATTCATATCATCGTTGTTTTTAATTAAGGGTACTGGGTTTCCTTTATAAATTTCATTTATATCATTTAACGAGATTTTTATACTATCTACAAGCATTAAAAAGATTTGTCCTCTTGTATCACCTGCAGCTTGCATCAGATATTTTTTCATCTTTTGTGAGTCTTTTATTATACTTGCTGTATTTAAAAGTAATCTGAGTGAAAAAATTTCTCCTTCAATAAAACTTCTTTGCGTATATGTGTTTGTAATTCCTGTTAATGCATATTCACTAGTGTAAATCTCTTTTTTATTAAGATTGCTAGAGTATCCTAAATAATCAATAATGTACTCGATTACAAAAGGTTTCGACAATAAGTGCTCTATATTTTCAAAATCAAATGCATCAAAACAATCAATTTTTATCTCTTTAATATATTTGTTGATTTCAAGTTTAATCAATTCACCACTTGAAAAATCAATATTTAGTATTTCATCAAAAGAACTATAAGTGTATTCAAAGAACATATGGTTTTTCAATACTTTTTTACTCAATAGCAAAATCGAATTCTCACTCGGTATTTTAAGTTCTTTTATTTGCCTATTTATCGAATTCTTCAAGGCTATTGTTTCATTGAGTTCTTTTAATATGCCTATCACTATATTTCCTTCATTAATTTTTTCTATAGCAGTCATACTTATATCGTTTATAACTCTATACCGCATCAATTCAGTGATACTCTCTTTAATCACAGTATTATCATCCAATGGATTCTCATAGTTCATCATCTCACTCTCAGGTCTAAAACCTAAAATTCCATAGCGGTCAAATAAATCATTATCAAATTTTTTCATTTGATTTTGTACTATTAGATAATTCTCTCTGATGAAGTGGTTATACTGAAAATAATATTCTCCTATATCACTTAGTAATAGCACAACAATTAATAATATGCTTATAAATATCGTCATAAATATCGTGATAGACCCTTTATTTCCCATCCATTGTGCTTTTTTCAATTCTAATCTCCTCCACCAAATCATTTAATAATTCTTCGTAATCATAGGTATATGTTTGAAAATACCTAAAAGAGATTCCTTTTATTCTAATAATCTCCTTTAACGACATTGCACATAGCAATAATACAATTGTAATGACTATTACTCCTTCAATTATAATTTCGCCTCGTTTATTCATCTTATGCTCCTTTTTGGAAAAATAAAAAATAACCTGTATAAAAACAGGTTATTCATCATCATGTAATGCATTTCCAATAATCCATAATACTATTGAACTGCCAATTCCAAAAGCACCGACAAACATTCTAAAAATCGGATTGAAATTTATTAAATTTGCAACAATCAATATAGCAACTGTTGTAAAAAAAATATACTTTGCAATTTTTTTTAACTCCATTTAATCCTCCAAGAAATCAATAATATGTTCTACCATTCTTTCAAAAACATTCTCAGCATCTTGATTTGCATCAATGACTACAATTCTATCGGGATTATCTTTTGCAAGTTTAAGATATCCTTCTCTGACTTTTTTATGAAAAGTCAATCCTTCTAAATCCAACCGGTCTTTCTCCCTGTTATTTTCAGAAATTCTCTTTAAACCGACTTCTGGTTCAACATCCAATAAAATAGTCAGTCCCGGTAAAAAACCTTCTGTTGCAAACAGATTCAGATTATAAACTTCTTCCATTCCAAGTCCTCTTACATATCCTTGATAAACTACAGAAGAATCAACATATCTATCAAAAATAATTACTTTTCCACTACTTAACTGCGGAACAACTTTTTCAGCAAGATGCTGTCTTCTAGCTGCTGCGTATAAAAGCGCCTCTGTTTTTGCATCCATTTCGGTATTGTTTTTATTTAAAATTATTTCTCTAATAGATTCCGAAATCTTAACTCCACCTGGTTCTCTTGTCACCATATAGTTAATTTTTTTCTCTATAAAATAAGTTTCAATCATTTTAATAATTGTTGTTTTCCCGCTTCCATCTCCACCTTCAATGGAAATTATTTTGTCTTTATACATAAAACCACCCCAAATCATCTGTTACTTCTATTATAAGAAAACACTCTGACATTTGTCACGATATTTATCAAACTGTGCCATTTTTTTCACTTGCAATGAAATGTTTTTTTATCTCCAATGCCGTTTTTTTATCAACACTGGGAACTTCCATAAGTTCCTCTAAAGTGGCATTTTGAATCATTGTAATATTCTCAAAATGCTTCAACAATTCTTCTCGCCTTTTTTTTCCCACCCCAGGTATATCTTCTAAAATTGAACTAGTTACACTTTTCCCTCTCAATGTCTTATGATAATTAATTGCAAACCTGTGTACTTCCTCTTGAATCTCAAATATCAACTTATATAACAAAGTACTTTTATCTAAAACATACTCTTCACCTTCATAAATCAAGCCTTTTGTTCTATGAAACTGATCTTTGAACATTCCAATAATCGGAATATTCAACCCATAACTATCCATGACCTCTTTCACTACAGAAACTTGTCCTTTTCCTCCATCCAACAAAATCAATTGAGGCCATTTTGAAAAAGACTGTTCATCGTATTCATCAATAAGCCGTGAAAATCTCCTGCCTAAAACTTCTCTCATCGATCCATAATCATCTATTTTATTAACAGATTTTATCTTGAATTTACGATAATCATTCTTTTTTCTTGCCCCGTTTTCATAAACGATCATTGTGCCTACATTAAAAACACCATAAATATTTGATATATCATATGCTTCAATTCTCTCGATTTCACCAATAGAAATTATTTGATTCAATTCTTCAATTGTTTTATCGTACTTCAACATCTTTGAATTATGTTTTTCCAAATATTTATCCAAATACTCGTTGGCATTTTTCAAAACTAAATTTACGAGTCTTTTTTTGTCGCCCTTTTGAGGAATAATTATACTTGTTTTTTTCTTTCTCAATTTATATAAATATTCTTCTAAAGCATTTATATCCTCGATATTGTTTTCAATTATTATCTCTTTAGGAACAAATGAAGTATCAGAATAAAACTGATAAATAAAACTCCTAATTATTTCATCATAGCTTGAGTCCATCAATTCATCGATAATGAAATTCTGATGATCAATAAGCTTTCCTTCTCGCACAAAAAATACAGTTATACATATATTATCTTTATTTTTGACAACTCCTATGATATCTTGATCTATACCATTTGTATTTACAACTTTTTGCTCAGTTTTCAATGATTTGATGGATATTATTTTATCTCTAATTCTTATCGCTTTCTCAAAAGCCATATTCTCAGCTGATTCTTGCATTTCTTTTTCTAATTGTTTAATTAATTGCTTTTGATTTCCATTTAAAATAACAATGATTTCATCAATCATTTTTGTATATTCTGCTTGAATTTCATCGCCGTATATACAAGGTCCAATACATTTTTTTATATGATAATTTAGACACGGGCGTTTTACCTTGCTTAGATTTCTATCGCATTTTCTTATTTGAAAATTCTTATGTATTTCTTCTAAAATTTCATTGACTGCATAATTACTACTATATGGACCAAAATATTTATTTCTAGTATTCTTAATCTCTCTAGTCTTAACCACTCTTGGAAAATCATCTTCTAATGTCACCATGATATATGGATATTGTTTATCATCTTTTAGCAGTACATTGAATTTAGGTCTGTTTTTTTTAATTAAATTTGCTTCTAAAGCCAATGCCTCTTCTTCTGTATCTGTAATAATATACTCAATATCGGTAATATTTACTACCAGCGTCTGTGTCTTCGGAGAATGCGAATTGAATCCTCTAAAATAAGAAACAACTCTATTTTTCAGTTCTTTAGATTTTCCAACGTAAATAATCCTACCGTATACATCCTTCATGATATATACGCCAGGTAACTTTGGTATCTTTTTTAGAATTTCTTCAATTTCAGGTCTTATTTTAAACATCTGTAACACTCCAAAAGTATATTGATTTTTTACTGAAATCCCTATATATTTAACAAAGAGGTGATAACTATGAACAACACAAAACGAAGTCTTATCTTTGGACTGAGCTTGATTTTTACTACTTTAATGTTTACATTATTATTGACAACACTGCCTAGAGTCAGCACAAAGACAATTTTTTATGTTTCTTTGTATATAATAATGCCGTTGATGTTTTTCTTAACAAGAAAAATCTATATCGATAGGAACTTCAATAAAGGTCAAATTTTCTTTTCCTTACTGGGAAAAACGAAAAATGTAAATATTCGAATTATACTGTACTCAATCTTATTATTTACAGAATACAAGCTTTACAACTCTTTTTCAAATATCAATATGTATTTAACCATACTGTTTTTCCTTATAATCACCGAATTTTATATATTTGTATCGAATAGATCCACGAAAGTATATTTTTTAAGCCAATCAATTATCGTTCATGGACTAGATTTTAAAATTGACATCCCATTAAACGATGGCATCAAAAATACTTCTGGGATCTATGCTTATGCAGACTTCGATGAGTATTCTATTAAAAAAAATATTTTCACTCTTCACCTTGATAGTAAAAGAGGAACTATCTCTATGATTTTACCAGAAGACAAAGTTCCTCACATTGTTGCATTTATTCAATCAAAAAACATAAAGCATATCGATTAATTCTGATACAAGAACTCTGTCTATAACATTTTACTTAGATATTGACCAGTGTATGATGCTTTATAAGAAGCAACATACTCTGGTGTCCCTTCAACAACAATCTGTCCACCGCGATCTCCACCCTCCGGTCCTAAATCGATAATATAATCCGCTGATTTTATCACATCCAGATTATGTTCAATAATTACAACCGTATTTCCAGATTCAACTAAGCGATGAATTACATCGATAAGCATGTGCACATCCGCCATATGGAGTCCTGTAGTCGGTTCATCGAGAATGTATAATGTTTTACCAGTACTTCGTTTACTAAGCTCAGTAGCTAATTTAATCCTTTGCGCTTCTCCTCCAGATAACTGTGTCGATGGCTGTCCAAGTTTAATATATCCCAAACCGACTTCTGTCAAAGTTTGCAATTTGTTTTTTATCTTTGGAATATTACTAAAGAAACCTAATGCTTCTTCAACAGTCATATTTAAAACTTGAGAAATATTCTTACCTTTATACTTCACTTCCAAAGTTTCGCGGTTATACCTTTTCCCTTTACAAATTTCACACTGAACATAAACATCTGGAAGAAAATGCATTTCAATTTTATTTATACCGTCTCCTCTGCACGCTTCACAGCGACCGCCCTTGACATTGAAACTAAAACGACCCTTTTTATATCCTCGAATCTTGGATTCTGGCAATTGGCCGAATAAATCTCTAATAAAATCAAATACACCGGTATATGTCGCTGGATTACTTCTAGGTGTTCTTCCTATTGGAGACTGATCTATATCAATTACCTTATCGACGTTTTCTATTCCATTGATAGTGTCGAATTTCCCCGGTCTTAATCGGCTTCTTTTGTTGATTTTCACATAAGTTCCCTTAAACAAAACCTCGTTTATCAACGAGCTCTTCCCCGAGCCTGATACTCCAGTAATACAAGTGAAAATTCCTAAAGGAATTTTTACATTCAATTGTTTTAAATTATTTTCACAAGCTCCAATAATCTCTAAATAATTTCCATTGGATTGTTTTCTTTCATCGGGAATTTCAATACATTTCCTACCCGATAAATAATCCCCTGTTATTGAATTTGAATTGTTTTTTATATCATCAACCGTACCCTCGGCTACAATATAACCTCCATGTTCTCCGGCCCCTGGTCCTACATCAATTACATAATCAGCATCCGTTATTGTTTCTTCATCGTGCTCAACCACTATTAAAGTATTTCCTATATTAGTCAAATTTCTAAGAGCATCCAACAGCATTCTATTATCCTTTTGATGAAGACCGATACTAGGTTCATCTAAGATATAAAGAACACCAACTAAACCAGATCCAATTTGCGTTGCAAGGCGAATCCTCTGAGATTCTCCACCTGATAATGTATTTGCAGATCTTGAAAGAGTTAAATAATCTAGTCCAACATTTTTTAAAAACATCAATCGCCCGATAATCTCTTTAACAATCTGATCAGCTATCTGCATTTTTACTTGCGACAGCTCTAAGTTTTCAAAAAACACTAAAGCATTTCTCACGGGAAGCTCAGTGATTTCATGTATATTTAATCCACCTATAGTAACAGCCAGCACTTCATCCTTTAGTTTTTTTCCCTGGCATGCAGAACATGGAATCAAGCTCATATATTCCTCAATTTTTTCACGAATATAATCACTGTTAGTCTCTTTATATCTTCTCTCCAGATTATTGATAATTCCCTCAAATGGAGCAAAAAACTCTCTTGTTCCACCATACTTACTCTCATACGTGAATTTTATCTTTCTACTGCCCGTTCCATATAAAATCTCATCAAATAATTTTTCTGGCATTTCTTCTAGTGGAATTCTCTCGTTAATTCCATGATCGGTTATAATCGCCCTGATCATTTGATGATAATATGTCCCTTCAGCAGTATTCATAAAAGGTGCTATTGCACCTTCACTTATAGAAAGTTTTTTATCCGGTATAATAAGTTTTGGATCGACTTCCTGTAAATAACCAATTCCTTTACAGTGTTCGCAAGATCCATATGGCGCGTTGAAGCTGAACATTCTCGGTTCCATTTCACTAATTCCAACACCATGATCAGGGCATGCAAAATTAGTATTGAACAAGATATCTTCATTATCTAAGATGTTTACTATTATAGTGCCTTCAGTCAGTTTTAAACTTGTTTCAATAGAATCACTCAATCTTGATTCTATTCCTTCTTTAATAACCAAACGATCTATAACAATCTCTATGGTATGTTTTTTATTCTTGGCTAATTCGATATCTTCGTTTAATTCTACTCTCTCACCATTTATTCTTGCTCTAATATATCCATCCTTTATATACCTTTTGATTTCATTTTTGTGTGTTCCTTTTTTTCCTCTAATTACAGGAGCGATAATTTGAATTTTTGAGCCCTCTTCAATTCCCATAACTTGATCGACAATTTGATCAATTGTGGTACTTTCAATTAGTTTACCGCATATAGGACAATGAGGTGTTCCCGCTCTTGCGAATAACAGACGTAAATAATCGTAAATCTCAGTCACCGTACCAACTGTAGACCTTGGATTTCTATTTGTAGTCTTTTGATCAATAGAAATTGCAGGAGATAATCCTTCAATATACTCGACATCTGGTTTTTCCATCTGTCCCAAAAACTGCCTTGCATACGAAGATAAACTCTCAACATAGCGCCTTTGTCCTTCAGCATATATAGTATCAAATGCCAATGAAGATTTTCCAGATCCACTAAGTCCCGTGATTACCACAAATTTATCCCTTGGAATTTTCACATCTATATTTTTTAAGTTATGTTCTTTTGCACCTTTTACAAATATATAATCTTTCATTTTTTACCTCTTAATTGTTTTTTTAATCTATCAATTATGTCCCTATACTCTATCGCCTGTTCAAAATCCAGTTTATTGGATACTTTAAACATTTTAAGTTCATACTCTCTAATCTTACTTTCTATTTCTTTTTTAGTCATTTTAGGCTTATCAGTTTTATATTCTTCAAATTCTTCAGCTGTTTTTGTAGCCTCGATAATTTCTCTAACACCTTTCTTGACTGATTGTGGTGTAATATTATTATCGATATTAAACTGATGTTGAATCTTTCTTCTTCTATCTGTTTCATCGATTGCAAATTTCATAGATTTTGTAATTTTGTCAGCATACATAATTACTCTACCATCTATATGCCTTGCAGCTCTACCTACAGTCTGAACTAAAGATGTCTCAGACCTTAAAAAACCTTCTTTATCTGCATCCAATATTGCCACAAGAGAAACTTCCGGCAAGTCTAAACCTTCTCTTAAAAGGTTTATTCCAACTAGTACATCAAACTCACCTAATCGTAGATCTCTTATTATTTTCATTCTTTCCAAAGTAGCTACATCAGAATGCATATACCTGACCTTTATTTCTAAAGACACCAAATAATCTGTTAAATCTTCCGCCATTCTCTTAGTAAGTGTTGTCACCAATATTCTTTCATCTTTCTTGATTCTAATTTTAATTTCTCCAATTAAATCATCGATCTGACCTTTTATAGGTTTTACTTCAATAATAGGATCTAGTAGTCCAGTTGGCCTGATCACTTGTTCAACAACAACTTCACTATTTTCTTTTTCATAAGGCCCTGGTGTTGCACTGGCAAAAATAACTTGATTAATCAGCGATTCGAATTCAGAAAAATTAAGCGG
>LGOV01008004.1_pt1 | contig 12520 bp, 9 predicted proteins | sample 469881 | NCBI WGS metagenome assembly LGOV01 (sample SAMN03857199, study PRJNA290197) | marine sediment metagenome | biome: marine cold seep biome; feature: cold seep; material: marine sediment; isolation source: sample #5579, elevator 3A push core 41 containing 12 cm of sediment... ...
CTAAATATCTGCGCGATGCTCTGCCGAATGCCTCATTTATTGGTTTTACAGGAACACCGATCGACCTAGAGGATCGTTCCACAACTGCAGTATTTGGCCATTACATCGATACCTATGACATGACCCAGGCCGTTGAGGATAAAGCCACGGTGCGAATTTATTATGAAAATCGGATTATTAAACTCGATACCGTTGAGACTGAGCTGCTCAAAATCGATGATGAATTTGAACAAATTACCGAGGGTCAAGAAGATAACGTGCGGGATAAGAATAAAGCGACCTGGTCGCGGCTGGAAGCTGTGGTGGGATCGCCGAATCGCATTAAAAAATTAGCTGAAGATATTATCAATCATTACGAAGTGAAATCTCAGACCATTGATGGAAAAGCGATGGTGGTGTGCATGAGCCGCCGGATCTGTGCAGAATTGTATAACGCCATTGTCAAGTTGCGACCGGATTGGCACAGCGATGATGTCAATCAGGGGAAAATCAAGGTGGTGATGACCGGCAGTGCTGCGGACCCAGAAAAATTGCAACAGCATATCGGTGGCAAACAACGTCGAGATACGCTAGCCAAACGCATGAAGGACAATAGCGATGAGTTGAAGATTGTGCTGGTACGGGATATGTGGCTCACTGGATTTGATGTCCCCTCCCTTCATACCATGTACATTGATAAACCCATGAAGGGACATACTCTGATGCAGGCCATTGCTCGGGTTAATCGGGTCTTTAAAGAAAAATCCGGGGGAGTGGTAGTTGATTATTTGGGCATTTTGGAAAGTTTGAAAAAAGCCCTGAATCAATACACTGTTCATGACCGCGAAAAAACAGGTATCGATATGACTGTGGCTATTAGTATTATGCTTGAAAAACTCGAAATTTTGGGTGATATGATGCATGGCTATGATTATTCGGAATATATGGGAACCTCGCAGGCAGCTCGGATCAGGGCTATTATTGGTGGTATGGATTTTATTCTGGGAAAAACAGAAAAGGATCAGAAAGAATTTAAAAAGATCACCATCGAACTCGCCAAAGCGCATTCCTTGTGTGCCGCATCTGATGAAGGAAAAGCCCGAGCCTATGAAGTCAGCTATTTTAAAGCGGTAAAAGCCAGCATGGTTAAACTCAGTGAAAAAGACCCCGTGGGCTTATCAAAAAAAGAAGTGGAAGCCAGACTTCATCAGCTCTTGGAACGTTCGATTATTTCTGAAGATGTTATTGATGTATTTGAAGCGATGGGCATCAAACGCCCGGAAATTAATATTCTATCTGAAGAATTTTTGCAGGAAGTCCGGGATATGAAGCAGCAGAACTTGGCAGTGGAAATGCTTAGAAAGTTGTTGGAAGGCAATATCAAAACCATGGAAAAACGGAACCTGGTGAAGTCTGAAAAGTTTTCGGAAAAGCTTCAGAAAGCTTTGAATAAATATCGGAATCAGGCAATTACCAATGCTGAAGTGATTGAAGAACTGATCCGCATGGCTAATGAAATGAAGACAATGAAAGATGCCGAAGCTAGCCTAGGTCTTAGTGATGACGAAATCGCTTTTTATGATGCCTTAACCGCTGATGAAATTGTTAAAGAATTCATGACGGACGATATCCTTAAAAAAATTGCCCGTGAACTTACCATTGCTATTCGCAACAATATTACTATTGACTGGAGCATCCGAAAAAGTGCCCAGGCCAGTATGCGTGTGATTATCAAACGACTGCTGAAAAAATATAAATATCCTCCCGATCAGGCTTCAAAGGCACTGAAAATTGTGATGCGCCAGGCTGAGAGAATGTGTGGGACGGTTTATGAGGAAGCGATTTGGTATGATAAGGTAGCCGAGGAGCATGGGGAATATCGGGTTTAGAGGTAAGATACAAATCATTATGGTTCAGCTGCTTTGATAAACAGATAAATCTGACTGATTCTCAGACGATTGATTTATGTGTACAAGTATTTGTGATCCTTGAGCTAGATTATAAGGCAAAAGAATACTTGCTTTTTTGAAATAATCTAGATCATACAATTAACACTTGGTTTAAGGCAGTAGCCAACAACAGTAAATTTAGAGAGGAAGCAAAAATCAATCACTTATCTTTATCCTGATGCAGATAACGCAGCAAATCTGAAGATGTATCAAGATCGGACAAATCAAATAAAAGCATTCTTTTTTACAAAAGAAAGATATAAGGAGATTGGTTCATGACACTAACAGTCCCTGTCTCAACTTAACCTCCTCAGTGCTGTCGGTATAAATGATAAAAAAGGAGATGCAAATGAAACCTTGTGAAAAATGGGATCGGCTGATTGAACAAACCGCTTTAGAGATGTTAGGAGCAACCCGAGACTATCAACCGGAATGGGATGCTGTCCGCTATTTTATCGGTGGGTTGATGTTTGCCATGCGCGGCGAGAATAAGGGCGGTGATTCACTGTTAACCCTCAAGTTGCCGGTCGGCGATGGTGAAATTCTCCGCTCCTGTTATCCGGATATTATTCCGGGCTATTATATGAATAAACAGCATTGGAATTCAATTTTGCTTGCTGGCGATGTTCCGGAAGCGGTTTTAATCGACTGCATCCAACTGGCGTATCAGACCGTATTTATGAAACTGTCGAAAAAGAAACAGCGGGATATTCGTGATCAGGTCGAAGATGGCATAATGAAATAATTTGATAAAAGAATGTACGAGTAGATGATTTATGAGGAGGAAAATAAAATGACAAGAATTGGCATGATTGGCGGATTTGGACCGGAATCAACATTGGATTATTATCGATTGTTGATTGAAACCCATCGCCGCAAAGTAGATGACGGTAACAATCCGGAAATAATAATCAATAGCATGAATATGAGCATTCTCATGAAACTTATGGAAAATCAGGAATGGGATCAGCTAGTGAAATGGCTGGTTAAAGGGATTGAAGATCTTTACCGGGGAGGAGCTGATTTTGCTTTTATTTCGGCTAATACCCCCCATATTGTGTTTGACCGAGTCAGCGAGTATTCGCCCATCCCGCTTATCAGCATTGTTGAGGAAACCTGCCGTACTGTCAAAAAAACCGGTTGTCAGCGGGTTGCACTGTTGGGGACCAGTTTTACCATGAAAAGCGATTTTTATCAGCGAGCCGGTAACCGGGAGGACATCATTATGGTGGTTCCCAATGAAGCAGAGCAGCTTTATATTCAGGAAAAACTGATGACTGAGATCGAATTAGGCGTGTTTCTCGATGAAACACGGCAGGGATTACGCAACATCATCAAACGGATGAAGGAAACTGACGGAGTTGAAGGGGTCATTTTAGGTTGCACCGAGTTACCATTGATGTTTCCTGAAAGCGAATTGGGAATCCCCTTTTTTAATACCACCAAAATTCATGTCGAAAGTATTATTGAATACTATCGGAACTGTTAGCCATATCGTCAATCGGTCATAATTCTGGTGAATACCGTATTTGCACAAGCTAATCTAGTAGTTAGAAATAGACCCAAAAGGCAAAAGAGAAGTGTAAATTTATGATTATCGGAACCATTTGAATTTAAAAGCAGAGAAGAATTAAAGGAGAACCCGGTTGTTGATATGTGTTCCTTTGGTTCCTTAATTTTAAGCTAAGGAATTAACTGATTTCAAAATGAGTTACCAACAAATGATTATCGTTCCAATGGGAAAAAATCATTTGTTGGGCTGTTAGAAAACTTCCTGAAGTTGATCTCTATTTGAGAGAGAAAGTGAAAGAAAGGTAAAAACCATGGAAAAAGGAAATGTGTTAGTTATTGGTAATTCAGGAGTAGGAAAATCAACGTTGATTAATGCTGTTCTCGGTGAAGAAAAAGCAGAGACAGGATGGGGGACGAAAGGAACAACTGATGAATTGGCTATTTACGAAAGTGAAATAATACCCTTTAGAATCATTGATACCGTTGGTTTCGCACCATCATTTATTAAGGAACACAAAGCCATTAATGCGGTGAAAAAATGGTCGAAAAACAGTGCTAAAAATGGCCATGGGGATAATCAAATCAATGTGATCTGGTTCTGTGTCGAAGGAACAACCAGTAAGTTATTTCCTGAAACCATTAAAAATCTTTCAAGAGCAACATCACTATGGAAGTCAGTACCGATCATTGTCGTCATTACAAAATCCTACTCCGTTCCTGAAAGAGCAAATAATATTGCAATGGTAATTGATGCTTTTGCTAAACAAAAGAGACATTCAAAGAATATGCGTAAAATAATACCTCTTGTAGCGTCGGCGTATGTCCTTAACGAAATAGCTTTTGCAGCTCCTGAAGGAATTGCTGAATTAATCGATTCGACAAACGAATTAATGCCAGAAGGAATCAAGGCGAGTCAAAAGGATGTATCTGCATTTATACTTAACCGGAAAAGAGCCATGGCACATAGTACTGTCGGTATATCCACGGCAGCAGCAGTGACGGTCGGAGCAATACCGATTCCTTTTGCTGATGCGTTTATTCTGACGCCGATTGAAATAGCAGAAATTAATGGTCTGGCGCGGCTATATGAAATAAATAAAGGTGAAGATTCTAAACTGTTTCTTAATTCAATCGTAGAAGTTGGGACCGTGAGCCTTGCGGCAAAGGCTGCAATCAGTGCCTTGAAGGCTATTCCGGGAATAAACTTAGCTGCGATGGTGATCAATGCCATTATTGCCGGAAGTATTGTTGCAGCTATCGGAGAAGGATCAATCTATGCGTTTGAAAAAGTATATCTTGGCGAAAAGAGTGTGACGGATCTTGACTGGGTAAAGAAAGTGATGGAAGCAAAATTATCATCACAATTTATTGATCAAGTAACGATCATTATAGAAAAGATTTCAAAGCTGGATAATCCTAAAGATATTGGAAAGATTATTCCCGATTTGTTAACAGCGGCATTTAAAGTCACGGTCAATAAAAAAACAGAAAATGATAAAGATACTAAATGATATCAAATCATTCGGGAGCATAAATTATGATAAGAAAAGCACAATTAACAGATTTACCGCAACTGACGGCCATTTATAATCAGGCTATACAAGATGGAAAGTGTACCTGTGAAAGCGATATTTATACCGTTGAAGGACGGCGCACATGGTTCGATGCACATCAAAATAAACAATACCCGTTATTTATGTATGAAAAAAATGGAAGTATTATCGGGTATTACTATTTATCAGCCTATCGATCAGGGCGGGCGGCCTTAAAGCAGGTCGTTGAGATTAGTTACTATCTCGATTTTCGCTTTCATGGAATGGGATTTGGCAGTGAAATCCTTCAAGATGCAATTACCACAGCAGGAAACTTAGGGTATAAATTTCTAATTATGATTTTAATGTCTACTAATAAGAAAAGTATCAGTTTACTAAAGAAATTTGATTTTTCATGTTGGGGAACGATGCCAGCCATTGTTGAAACTGATGATTTTATTTGTGATCATTTGTACTATGGTAAAAAAATATAAATAGAAACACCTGGGACGGATGTTTCGTGTATTCTTTATTACTTGAGAAAATTACAGTTAGTTTTTGGGCTATGATGTTTGGACAATCATGTCACGAACTTATATGAAAGGATGAGAGCTGATGAATAGAATCAATATCCTTTGTTTGAGAGTAAGAGATATGGCCAGGTCGACGGGTTTAGGCGTAAGGCACTTTTGTTATTGAAAAACAATTATTCGTCGTATAAAATGTAGGTAAGAGCATATTATTCGTTGTATATTTTGCGTTTTAGGTATATATAAGAAAATCGGGTGAATTATGGACCTACAAACAAAACAAGATTTATTAAATAAATAATTCCTAGGGGACGAACGAAAACTGGTCTTTTGGTATGATGACAATGGTGAATTTGATAAAAACATCGAGACATTGGCATTAAATAATGCTAGTGTGTACTGTTTAACGAGGGTAAATCCTTTATATACCAAATACTTTTTAGAGTGTCTGGATCAGGAAAATAATTATCTGATTTATGCACCGTTTCCAAAACCTGGGGATAAGGATAACCATTTGGCCGATATATTTTATTATTCCCAAGAGTTTTTCACGGATCGGGTATCGCTCTTATGCAGTAGCTATGGCATTGCGGATAAACACAAGGATCAATTATCCTTGTATAGCAAGTTCTGGAAATCCAATAAGCGAATTGACAAATTTATTGCTCTAGGCATTGAAGAATACAGCCCTGAAATCATTGAAAATGGATGGAAATTTTTCAAGGGTTTAGAAGAAATACGTAATGAGTAGAAACATGTGAAAAAATTTTTTATGAATTAAGAAGGTGAGAGCAGCGGTGACAGATAAAAATACAAAATCAATGAGAAGGGACTATCAAGCTATTTTTGAAAAAGCATATCATTTGATGGACGAAGCAATCATAGAAGGTAATTGTGGTGAATGTTGTGGCTATCATTGTTGCCGCCGTAAAGACGCCGACGGTAAGCGATTGGGTATGTATTTATTACCCCTTGAATATGAATATATGCAACGTGAGGTCGTTACCGATTACGATCTGCACAGTCATTTGCAGTATAATATGCCTCCTAAAATTAAGAAATATTATTATATCTATTGCCATCTAGCAGAAGGTTGCCTAAGAGACTATCGTCCCATTCAATGTCGGACCTATCCCTTTGAGCCCCATATCGAAAATGGTGAATTCTCAATTGTGATTGAAAAAGAGCAGATACATAGTTGCCCACTGATTGAACGAATGCCAGAGTGGCGCCAGGCCTTTATCGATGGTGTTTATAATGGTTGGCTTGAACTGCTGAAGATCCCCATCATTAAATATAACATTGAATATTTTTCAAAAGAGCGAATCGCTGCAAATAACATTATGAAACAATATACGAAGTAAATGAGTCCAACACGGTATCATTTATTAAAGATAAATCAGTTATCTCTGCGTTAATGAACGATCGATTTGCTACAGATTATTATTTGATGCGAATTGAAGTGGAAAGAAAACTTTATTGGGAATGATATAAAGGGGAGGGAGTGAAATTTTTTAAGCCAAAAAAGAACTAGAACCGATTCCACCGTTGTACCTGTGAAACCAGCCTAGTTCACAATCTCAGTTGTCATCCGTTTGGACTCCTTCTTTTGATTTTATCAAAAACTTTCTGTTTCCCTTCCGTCATCATCACTGCCTTTTGGTTATCTTATTTTTTAAATCGAGTTTCCTCTTTTTAATGATAAGATCGATCGAATGGACAAATCTTTTGCCAGCTGTTCAAATCAAATTACCTCGACAGGGTCAATTTTCACCTTCAACCTCAGGTCACTTCATTGATTCTATCAGCAAGAACAGATATTTATCAGATGAGTAATACCATCTGCTTCTGAAAAGGATTGAGTTAATCTTTGATATATACATATTATACTACTCTATCGTTTAAAAGTAAATAAACAAACTGTAAACGTTTGTATAAAATTATTATCCAATTGTCACATTATATAAAAAAGATCTGTATCAAACAAAGAGATTGTCGAAAAGACCCTTTGTTTGATACTATTTTTATGATCAATAAAGAATTTCCAATAAGGAAATTTAATAATTTAATAATAAAAACAGTTAAGTAGAAAAACAAATGACGATTAGCAGTTGATGATTTTGAAGAATTATGTAACAATAAATAGGTATATACAAACATAAAAATGAATAGAGGAGATATAAGATGGCAAAATACTGTATTAAAACAGGGGAACGATCTACATTCGGCGAATTTTTGTGTGAAAACGGGTTTATTCTAGAACCAAAGAGAAAATCAAAGTTTGATAATGCTTTAGAACGCTATGCAAAAGGGGATATGACAGTGTATTTATGCTTGCAAAAGGATAATTCAATAGAAGTAGTCCTAAGTAAAGGTATTAATCGATTAGATAGTAATGTATTTAAGAAACAATATGATAAATATAAACGTTAATTTGTATAAAACAAAGTAAGTAAGAAAGCAAAAAAGCAGGTGCTGCCATTGTAAAAGAACCAACTGATTAATCAAATAAAATGAAAAGTGACGCAGATGAATCTTTTGGATGAGTGAAAATAAGAAAAAGGTGCTTGAGTTATTGAAAACAATTATTCGTCGTATAAAATGTAGGCAATAGCATATTATTCGTTGTATATTATGTATATTAAATCAACCAAAAGAGATTGTAAATTACGAATGTTGAATATACTTGTATTGTTTTTGCAAAAAGTATATCATAAATGGGTGAGAAATTACGAATAATTCAATTTAAATACTAAAAAATATTGAATATCAGGGTTTTTAATGCTAATAAAATGTTTGGGTTACTATTATTCTATTAATAAATAAACAAAACAAGAAAGGGTATCATATGAAAAGACAAGTGCAAATTTTATTTTTTATGGTCGTGTGTGTCTGTTTAAGTGTTGGGTCGGTTTGGGCGATGGAGGAACCATCGCTTGAGATCGCACCGATTAATCCCGCGTTTTCAGAAAACGGCCATGTATCGCCTGTGGAACGTTTTTATCGTGATTCTGATCCGTCAATTACGACGCAAGTACAATTGCCAGCGACCTATGATTTACGCGATATGAATAAATTGACGGCTGTTCAAGCACAGGCACCCTATGGGACGTGTTGGGCGTTTGCCGCATTGGCATCATTGGAATCGTGTGCACTACCTGAGATAATGGCCGATTTTTCCGAAAATAATCTGGCATATAATAATGGATTTGATTATGTTTTGACTGGCGGTTTAGATGGTGGTGGAAACGACAACATGGTTGCCGCTTATTTACTACGTTGGGACGGTCCCGTATTTGAAGCAGATGATCCCTATAAATCGGCCCAAACAACAGGGTTATCACCAGCATATCATGTTCAATCCGTTGAATATATTGAATCGGCAGATGCATCAATTAAACAAGCCATCATGGATAATGGTGCGGTTGCATCACAAATACATATAGAGGATTGTTATGATCATGATACGGGTAATCATTACAATGCAACGTATACTAAGCCTGACCATGATGTCGCCATTGTCGGTTGGGATGATAACTATAGTTGTGATAATTTCTTGGAAACACCTCCAGGAGATGGTGCTTGGCTTATGCGTAATAGTTGGGGCACGGATTGGGGCGACGGTGGTTATTTTTATTCGTCATATTACAGTGAGTGTGAATCGCGGGATGTCAATGTATTTAATAGTTTAGAATCTGTTGATAACTATGATTCAATTTATCAATATGATTTATTAGGGAATTTATCATTGAGTGGTTATTCTAATGAAACTGCTTGGGGTGCAAATGTTTTTACAGCAACAAGTGATGAACAATTAAAAGCAGTCGGAACCTATGCGTGTTCACAAGATACTACTTTGGATATTTATGTATATACGGATTTGACGTCAAATCAACCCCGTTATGGAACGGAGGCCATACATCAACAGGTAACGTTTGATAATGGTGGTTATTATACTGTTGTTTTAGATGAAGCTATTGATTTAGTTGCCGGTGAAAAATTTTCAGTTGTTATTAAATATAATACACCCTATACAACAACACCATTGCCAATCGAAGCAAAAATCGAGGGTTATTCGATGGGTGCAGTAGCAAATAATAATGAGAGTTTTGCTGATGATGATGGGGATTGTTCATGGATGGATGTTGGTGAGACTTATGACTCCAATGTTTGTATTAAAGCCTATACCGATACAGATGTTAGCAAGAAATGTCAGTCTATTGTGATTACGCATCCAGCTGATATTTTAGAGTATATCGTAGGTGACGCCTATAACATGTCCGGTTTAGAAGTGTCACGTGTGTTTGATGATGATTCGGTGGAACAAGCGACACTTTCAATAGCTAATATTACAGGTTTTGATAGTTCATCTCCTGCTGTTGATCAAGTTGTGACTATTACCGTTGATGGTTTTACGACAACGTACAAAGTACAGATTAGAGAAGATATTGCGTCTTATGGTGCGTGTGTATACCAAACACACGTTCAAGATATTGGATGGCAAGAGTATGTAGCCGATGGTACAACAAGTGGTACGTCTGGTGCCTCTAAACGTCTTGAAGGGATTCGCATCTATAATCTTGTCGATGGTGCTGATATGGGTATTGAGTATAGCACCCATATTGAAAACATCGGATGGCAAGAGATAAGTGCTGAAGTTGGACATGATGGTTATCTTGGTGGTACCTCTGGACAAAGTTTACGCCTAGAAGCTATTCAGATTAATTTAACGGGACCTGATGCTGATAATTATGATGTATATTATCAAGTTCATGCCCAAAACTTTGGCTGGCTTGGTTGGGCTAAAAACGGAGAAAGTTCAGGTACCGCAGGTTTTGGGTATCGATTAGAAGCAATCCGTGTTCAAATTATAGAGCATGGTAATCCTGTACCCGTATCAACAATAGAAGCGTTTGTTGAAAATGGTCCACAAATATCGGACGTGTATTGTACGTACCAAACGCATGTTCAAGATGTGGGTTGGCAAGATTGTGTAAAAGACGGTGCCGCCAGTGGTACTAGCGGTAAAGCCTTACGATTAGAAGGTATAAAAATTGAAACATCAGATCCTACGAATTTAGATATTATGTATCGCACGCATGTCCAAGATATTGGGTGGCAAAATTGGAAATATGATGGTGAGATGAGTGGTACGTCGGGGGAATCCCGACGATTAGAAGCCATTGACATACAATTAACAGGTGTTAATGCTGATAATTATGATATTTATTATCAAGTGCATGCACAAAACTTTGGGTGGCTTGATTGGGCTAAAAATGGAGAAAGCTCTGGTACCGCAGGTTTTGGGTATCGATTAGAAGCCATTAGAATTGTTGTTGTACCTAAAGGTGATCCTGCCCCAGGTTCAACGGGTCAAGCATTTGTTGAAAAATAGAGGTATAATCCTAATGGATATGTAGGCATTTAATTTAGTCGAAAGATATCAGAAAAACAGATAAATTATTTTAATTGATTTTTAACAAGCGTTCTTTAATTGAAATATAAACATGATAAAAGTAATGAAAACAACACTGAGGCAATTGATATCAATTGCCTCAGTGTTGTTTTAAATCTTACTGCTGTTAAGGACACGATAAAAAAATTATATAACGATTTACAGAACACTGTCCAAAAGATACGGCGATTTCAAAGAATTTTTTTCTACTTTTTTCTACTTACTTTTTTCTACTTATAAAATTATTTTTGTTTTTCAAATTGAGATAGGGGATTCTGATTTAAAGTATCCCGCAGCAATTCTTCATCAACATGGGTATAGATTTGGGTGGTGGAAACATTTTCGTGACCAAGAATTTCTTGGACAGAACGAATATCAGCCTTGCCATACTTAAACATCAAGGTTGCAGCGGTATGTCTCAATTTATGGACACTAATTTCATCGGTATTTAAGCCACAATTTGACAAATGTTTTTTAACAAGATGTTGAACAGCGCGATTACTAATCGGCTTTTTTTGTTGACTTAAAAACAAATAGGGAGAGTCTGATTCAGGTCTAAGGGGAAGATAGCCCTGAATAGCTTTTAGACAGGCGTGGTTTAAATAGATTGTGCGTTCTTTATTGCCTTTGCCGATAATACGAATCGCATCATTTTTAATATCGCTAATTTTGATTTGAGTTAGTTCGGATAAACGCATCCCGCAATTTAAAAAAAGTGTAATAATCGCAAAGTCACGTTCTTTATGGCGTCCTGTGATTCCTTTGAGTAAATCAATCGCTTCATCCCATTCTAAATAGTGTGGATTTCGGGCAGGAAGTTTGGGCATTTCCAAATCGGTGACTGGATTCGGACCAAAGTATTTTTGTTTGTTACATAAGTAGTTAAAAAAGGAGCGCAGGGTCGAAACTTTGCGGCTACGGGCAAAATCGGAATTATGGCGTTCTTTACTTGAAAAAGAAAGAAATGCATAGAGAATACCAAGATTAATGGTTTTCAAGTCATTAATGGAAACGTCATGAATTGGAATCTCATTAAATGGGACAGATTGAGGAATCATAGCAAAATAGCGTTTAATAAAGCGAAAAAACAAGATTAGATCATAACGATATGCTTGAGCAGATTTAACTGAGAATCCACGAATTGTTACAATATAATTTAGGAATTCTTCGATAAGTGTATTTTCATTAGGTGGTTGTGGTTGAGATGAATGAGTCATAAAAAAAACCTCCAAGATAATTATAATTTTTATAATAAATGTTAACTGAATAAAATTATAAGGACACAAAGCAAGCTAATAAAGGAATCCTGATAATAACCATACTATATCATAAAATGCGTCTTTTGTCACGAAACTTACATTTCGTGACAAAACATTTATGGAGTTTTCTCAGGTAATTTTCATCCATTATTAAAGCAATAAAAAATCAAGGCTATTTAGATTAATAATGATAAGAACAAAAATGTTTTTTTATCATTAATTAACTGCCTTGATTTCTTTTTAGTGATTAGTTATTCAATTAATAGTTGTTACATCGATGAGATTTGATTTCTTCCATTAGATT
>LGOV01037611.1_pt1 | contig 12520 bp, 15 predicted proteins | sample 469881 | NCBI WGS metagenome assembly LGOV01 (sample SAMN03857199, study PRJNA290197) | marine sediment metagenome | biome: marine cold seep biome; feature: cold seep; material: marine sediment; isolation source: sample #5579, elevator 3A push core 41 containing 12 cm of sediment... ...
GCGAATAAACCTGTCTTATGTGCAGGAGTTAATTTACGCGGTCTCATCTCATATAACTTAACTTTAAATCCTCTTTTAGCTAACTGGTAACTGGCTTCACTACCTGCGAGACCTGCCCCAATAACTGTTACTGTTTTTTCCATATTATCACCATATTTATTATAACATAAAAAAATAAAACCACGTTGTGGTTTTACTTTAATTAATCTTGAGTTATATCTCCAGTACCATTTAATTCAATATATGAGAGAATATCATCTTTACCTGAATAATACTCATCAGTAAATACACCATTACTCATTACTATTAATAATGGGGTTCCTGAACCTAGTATTTGAAGTTCTGTTGGTAAATTATCAGGATCATCAACTGTAGAGCCATTCATAAAGAATACTTGACTAACATTTTTAGTAAATGCCCAACTTAAGAATTCATCTTTTATCTCTATACAATTAGGGCAATTATCTAAATAGTAATATACAAGATAAGTATCACTTTCAATATCTAATATTTCTTGATAAGTAGTTAAACGTTGAGAATCAAAGTTATTATAATCTAATTCGATTTCTTCATATTTTTTAATAAATTCTTTTACTTTAGGTCCCCCTATATAACTTTCAATAATCTCTGTTCCTGAGAAAACAAATACAGTAGGAGTACCAATAAATTCTTCAAGTGATGAACCGTCAGGAGTTCTTGCTGTGTCTAGTAAATAAAAGTCTAGAGCTTCAAATGACTTAGCAAAGCCAAGTATATCTTGTTTTACATCTTGGCAATGAGAACATACTTTTTGGTAGTAATAAACAATATATTTGTTATTACTTTTACTTTCAGCTTCACTATGTGATCCTATAGCTATATCTGAGAAGTCAGTATATTCATAAATATGTTCTTCTTCAATACAAGCTGTAAGTGTAAATATCAACAGTAAAGTTAATACTAATATTAGTTTTTTCATATTAGTTGAAACCTCGTTTCCGTTTTCTATGTGTGAAAAGATAGACTATTACTCCTATGATTAATACTGCAGGAACAGCTGACATTAATTTGTCGATTGCTGTTGGTGGTGCTTCTAAAATAATACCTGGTAACTCCTGGAGTTCTACCACATGAATTTTTGCTGAGTATGTAGATTGTTCCCCTGTGTAATAAGTTAGTCTGAATGTTAATTCATAACTTCCTTCAAGTATTACACCTTCATCATCAAAACTGGAGTGGTACTCATTCAGCAATTCCTCATATCTAAATTGATACTCAGTAACTACATAACCAGTAGCATCATAAATGTAAAATATAATCTCATAGAGTGTAAGCATTCTATCGTTTGACACATAGATGTCTTTTAAATCAGATACATATAAGACATCGTTTGATTCTACTAAGTTCCCCCAATCTTCAACAACAATGATTGAAATATCCTTAGTAAGTAAACCTTGTGTTAATACGATGGTGTATTCACCAGGTACGTTTCCATACCCAGTGTACCCATCTGTTTTGATGAAGACATCCATGTCATACATAGATAGAAGATCACCAATAGTGAAAACTTGATTTGCTTCCTTATGTACGATTGATGGTCCATCAATATCAGATGCTGCAGATACAGTTATCGATGTGAATGCAAACACAATGAGTGCTGCAGCAAACAGCACTGATATTTTTTTAAACATTATTTTGTAAATTTCTTGAAAGATTTTTTACCTGATTTAGTGAATCCAAAGTAGTAAATCCCAACAGCAACAATAGCTGCATACCAGTACCAAGCAATACCAAGCAATGCAAGTGTGTCAGCAGGGGCTGTGAAAAATGATGTAGCTCCACTGATTGGAGTTTGATCTTCTATAATCCATTTTGCATATAATGTGGTGTCAGTATCTATTAAATCCCCATCAATATTAAATTCTTGAGTTAATGCATCATTAGTGAACCAACCTCCAAAATCATAACCCGTGTTCACTGGGTTAGTTGGAAGTGTTGCAAGTTGATTGTTTTCAACTTCAATGTGATAAGTTTCGTTCCCAATGCTGAATGCACCATTCAAATATTTTTCAGCTTCTGATTCCCATGCTAGAGATCCTGCAGCAACTGGATGAATACCATCAGCATTGAGGTAAGTTGCTGTGTCAGCGTTTATAACTTCAAATGCATCAATATATCCATATCCATTTTCTGATGCGATGACTCCTACTTGTTGTTGTCTTAACGCATGTTCCGTAATATAAGTAGCTGGAGCTATTTTTGGATTTTGTGCAACTAAGACAAAATTGCTTGCTTTGTCTACATTGATTTTTGCAAGCATAGCACTGTATGCAACTTGAATATCTGTAGAACCGCCTTCGTTATGTCCTAAAGAAACAAATGTTAAACTAGGATTTAAAACAAATATATTTTCAAAATTTGTGTCATCTGAAAAATATGAAACGCTTTTCCCTGATACAGATGCATTTAGAATTGTTAATTCTGGAGCACCAAAACCAACCTGAACGCCACCATTAATTGTAAAGATATTCCCTTCAACATCTTCAAATGATGTGTAGCCAGTTCTAATATTACCAAGATTTGGACTTGCGACTACTTTTCCAGCTGTACCGATTCCATCTTTGACAACAGCTTCATAGTATTTACCAGACCATAAATTCGAAACTCCAGATCTTGAACCTAATGTCATTTGATAGTCATTTGCAAATATTGAAGTCACATCTCCACCTGTGATTGTGTTCCCTAGTTGTGACCAGGTAGAACCATCTGAAGAAGTGAAAAACTGTAAAGTATAGCCACTTGCACCATTGTCTGCATCTAAAGTAACTCTAAACCATAATGCTTCACCATCAACCACTGTTGGAGCGATAGAAGCCTGTTGATTTATCAGAGTTGTTCCATCTGGAGACCAATAGAAATGTGGGATTGATGTAGTTGCAGCTAAGTAAAACTCATAACCACGATTCCCTGATGATCCACCTAAGTGATCAACAAGAGATTTCTCTGTTGAACTTGAATAGTTATCAGCTGCAATTTTAACAGAGATATCAATATCACCAGTTATTTCAAAGTCTTCAGTTTGCGGTGTTGTAATTTTCGAACCATAAACACCATCAACAATCGCATAAGCATCGCCTTCTGTACCAGTTTGTAGATAATCAATAGTTTTATAACTTTGTGTTGTATCATCGAATAAGCGATAATTTACAGAATAATCCGCTAAATTGTCAGCGAGATATTCACTTGTAAGGTATACCCATTCTGATGGATCATTTCCAGTGCTATCACCTAAAAATAATAGTGATGCAGGTTTTTCTGTTGCAAGTGTTGCTCCTAACTCTTCAGCGTACTCATGAGTATACNNAGTATACTCTCCACCGTTTGCATCAAAATAGACAGTGTGGGCCGAAAAAGCATCAGCTGCAAAAAGACTTGTGGTGTATAAAGTGATTGTTAATGCAAATACACTAATAAATAATATAATCTTTCTCATTTTTTCCTCCTTAGGGAAATTTATAGTTTTAAGTTTAAATCAAATACTTATTTTTTCTTGTTGAAGTAAGTAAACAATACTAGAGCAGCGAATGAATAGAACATCCAAAATGCTGCGAAATGTACCTGAACAGATACAAAGAAAGTTACGATACTGATCCATAATGCTGGAGCATTTGTTCCTGCACCTATTGCTGGGATGATTAATGATAGTAATAAGAATAAAACAAATAGTAAAAATAGATTGAATACATTGTCCTTATTCTTTTTTAGATAGTTTTTCTTAGGCATAGTATAATCTCCTTTCATTGTCGATTAAAGATGTGTACATCTTTGTCAAAAAACTATCATATTTTTGAATGTAAGTCTTAAGTTCACTCACTAAATAAAAGTTTTTTGTAGATGTAATTAGATTTAAACAGAAGTAGTGGAGAAGTAATAAATAAACAGTTCATGTTGATAATTCTATCCAAAGTTGTTCTAGCCTTAAAAACATGTTTTGATTTTTAGTGATCACAAATTCTAATCAATAAATTCATCTAGTGTGTAGTCCTGGACTAGATGATTATTCTGAGAAAAAGATTGTGATCTAAATCTCATCAATTTAATGATCATGTTCATAGCATCCAGGACAAGATGTTTCAAAGCGACATAGGGAGCTTTCCCTCCGAATATTCCTAGTAAGAGTTAATATAATAGTTATATATCTTTGATATATATTAGAAGTTAAGTACTTATTATCTCTAACCTATTCCAGCAAATTTGAACCTGTTTCGAGTTTACTCACTAATCTATTCTATATATACGCATTAAAAAAGGACTCCATGTACTGGAATCCTATACTTCAAAAGGGAAAGAACCACTCATATAGAGTGACTTGATTTGTTTTACATTGTTGTGTTGTTAGATTTGAACCATGACTTTGCTTCAGCTTTACTTTTAAACTCTGGAATCTCCATCGATGTAAACTTGAACCATTTGTTTGAGCTATCGATTGTTTCTCTGGCACTTAGTCTTGAATCAGGTGTGTTTTTATTAGCCACCTTATTAAATCTACTCTTATCTGCAGTACTGTGGTACACGAAGTCTTTAAACTGAATTAAGCTACTCATGTTATCTTTGTCATGATATAGATTACCAGTATTTTTGATTGTGAATATTACTTGTTCCTTTCTATGTGATTTCACTAGGTTGTGTATCGATTCTAATTTATTTTCTGTAAGAACTCTGATTGGATCCATGGACTTGTCTTTTGCCATGATATTCCATAATGTAGCAACTTCCACTATATCCTGATATGTTACATCTTCAGGATCCTTTTTATGTGCAGCTGCGACTTCTTCAGTTTTGCGTTGTTCTCCTTCAGTCTTATTTCGATTGACAACCTGTGATGATTTCCTAGTTTGTTTCTGTTCTTTTTTATTGGATACAATCTCATCAATATTCTTCTTGAATGAGATAAATTGTTGTATTTTGATTAGTAACCAGTGGAAGTAATGCTTCAGTTTCCCTGGAGTCTCTTTCAGCAGCGTTTTTATGTGTGCTAGTTGTTCTCTTTGCTTAGGAGATAAAAAGTCTATGTTACATTCAATTTCAATGATTCTAGACTCTGGAGTGATATGGTTTTGAGCACAATAATGTAAGAAGTCTCGATGTTTACGATTCTTCATGAATGAATAGAATTGTTCTTTCTCTTGTCTATTCATGTTTCCATCTGTTGGTCGTACAACTCTGTAATTATATACTTGCTTCAAAGCATACTGATCAACTTCATCAATATTGTATAATTCGATGTATTCATTCAATTGTGCCATGTTATATATTTTCAAGAACTCAATTGTTCTTTCTGATAATCTAAATGTGTTAGCTCCATGAGTTTCATGTGCTCTGTTTACTTTTAAATCAAAGATTCTTTCTAAACTTCTGATGATGTTAAATACTTGCGATTCACATCGATTGATTAATTGAGAACCATTAGCACCTGACATGTAGATGAATTCCTGAGCTTTCTTGTTTGGATCAACATCAGCGAAGTACATGAAGTGAGATATTATAGCATTGAAAAGGCCAACAGCTCCACGAACATATGGAATGTTGAACGAGTTCGTTATATTGACACCATGGATAGCTTGTACTTTTAATTTCTTGTATTCACCATCATGAGTAACATATTTCAGTGTGGCTTTCTGTACTGGAACGAATGTTCTACTCATTGGAATTCTCCTTTCATGAATTTAATTTAAAAAAGTTTTCCACAATTTATTGGAATTGTGATTAATCTGTTGCTTTTTTCAGTTTTGGAAAATCGATTACAAGGTAATTTAGAGGTCTTTATGATAATTGTTATATTTTGGCACCTAATTTTGATGTAATTCCCCCAGGGTATCCTTGGTTCCTTGGAGGATAAATGGCTTAATAAAGCTAATTTAGAGGGTTTTGAGTTTGACTTAATTTCCTTGTTATAGTATAATATTAGTGTAATCATAAAATATATAATTAGTTAGAAAGGGGTGAGACAATGGATGATACTCAAGCTAGAGCATACCAACTTATAGCCCATCAGTTAGCTGAGATTGCTAAAGAATTAAAAGCTTTACGATATGAGTTACAAAGCTTAAAAGGAAAAATTAAGTAAAAGATTAGAAGCTTAGGCTTCTTTTTTTATTAGTAATGTCGCAATATTTTCAATACTTGTTTCTTAGAATTGCTTCCATCAATAGTTAGTAAATTTTTTATATTCTCAAAATCTTTTCTCTGGATGGATACGGTAGTATTAGGTTGCTCATTGAATATACTTTGTGATTCAGCTCGTAATCTGGAGTTCATTACTCTTTTTATTGTAAGTAAGTGATCCATAAAACTAAGACAATCATTTGTTTGCTTGAATAATGATTCCATTTTGTCATGATTAGTACTTAAATTGTCGATTTCAATTCCGATTTCATCGAGTATTTTTAGATTTCTATCACTCAACTCTTTTTGCATATCCTTAAATATTTTTGCTATTGTATCTTTTAACATTGTTAGTCCTCTTTTCTTATTTTATTTTTGGTGGTTGCTGTGAGATTTGAACTCAACATCAGGGTAGAACTCTCTAGTTCCTGGACTCATTCCATTTCTGGTCTTACTTAAACGAAACAACCATGTCTCCAGGAGTGGCTGCTCCTGGAATAAAAAGGGGAGGTTTTATGATATAGACTTTGAAGAATAAATTTTATTGTGAGTTTTCTTTTGCTGCACTATTCTGTTCACTTCAGGTAAAGCGAATCCACCTGCCGCTGACAACATGAAGGTCTTTGCTCCTTCAGTATCATTATGGAATATCTCTTTCAAGATAAAAGACCAAATTTTACCAGGACCAAATTTAATATATAGTTCTGATTCAGCTTGAATTTGCTTCTTGATTTTTTTGTGATCATAATTCATTTACATCCCTCCTATGTTGAATGGATGTTTAGTCTTGCATCTAGATTTTCACTATAGTGTACGAACATGTCCTCGGTAGAAGATACTAGTTGATCGTAATTACTTAAATACTTTAGTACTAAATCTTGTTTGAATTTAGAAGGTAGATTGATTGTGTTATTTTTGAAGAAGTTGATACTATGAACAATGAATGGTAAAGTCTCAATGAACATTTCCAAACTGAATTGATGTGTGATCATCTTTTCTTCACTTTTGGTTAATCTACATAACCTCTTTCTAAATAATTCAATCACAGCTGCTATATCTGAATTCAAGAACATGTAAGTAGCAAGACTGTCTAGTTCTTCGTTGATATCTTTAATCGTTTTCATATGTTCTCCTTTCGATTCTTTTACTCTGGTGAACCCATGAGGAGGACTAACTACACTCATAGGCTCAACACAGAAAAAGACATGTAATTTTACATGTCTTTAGGTTAGTTGGACTGCAACTCCGTGACCGGCGGTTCGAATCCGCCCGGGACCTCCATGATTTATAAATAATGCAAATAAGAGTAATTTCTTGTTTGTTTTTTTATGAGTTTTTAATATTTTTGCAAGTAAGGTGAGGATTTATTGTCACCATGGTTTCATAAAAAACGATGTAATATACATGTACGATAGATTACTTGATAAGGTATAAGAATAATCCGAAATATTCTCGAGTTGTCAAACTAAACCAGTAATTAGACAATAAAAGCGAAATTCCATTTGAAATTTCGCTTTGTTAGACTTATACTGTCAAATATTATTCTCTATAATGAAATTATCTATTTTGCAGATTATCATTTCGTTTCTTCAATAGTCTTTATTTGATAATGAATAATGTACCACGATTTATAACAAATACAAACTCATCACTAATCACATTTATATTATCGAGGTTTGCAAATAGAAATTGAAATGTTTTGGTAAAAACTTCTTCGATACTTTGATTTTCCATATCAACATTATATATACTAACAACAGAGTGTAAGTCCTCTAACACTGCGTATATATTGTCATCTCTAAACTGAATTCCATTTACTCCATATATAAAGCCATCACCAGCTAAGTTCATCTCAATGCTATTAATTAACATACATGACTCATCATATTCACTAATGATTGATTTTGAAGCAGTTTTACCATATAGAAATATATTATCATGATACTTTAAACCGTTAGCTTCTATTGAGTCATTTATACTTGTACTAGCTATATATTCTAAGTTATCAGAAAGCTTAAGTAAAACCTGATTTGTAGAAGAAGTATAAGTATCTTCTCCAATACTAAATTCATTATCTTCGATATCTAAAAGCAAATACACATCATCTGCCACTATTAATTCTGAAATCCTAACATAATCAGTACTAATACTCTTGTCTTCAGAAACTGAGTCATTATTGATTGTGTATTTTACAAGTTCTAACTCATTACCTAAATAAATATGATTTTTAGTGAAATATATAGATTCATGTCCAATACTTGTTGCTAAATCGCTATAAGTAAGAGTAAATAAATTTTTAGTAGACAAATCTTCATTCAGATATTCAATATATATTGAATTTTCAACAGAGTATGAGTAATATACTCCAAATACGTCTTCGTTATAAAATAAGCTAAAATCCGAAGAACTAAGATAATTAGAATCAATTTCATCATTAATATCAATGATGTGGGTGTCTATATAAGATCCTTCGATAGTATATTTTTCAATTGTATACTCCCCATCAACTTGTACGAGATTAAACATAAAGTTTCCATCTGTAATCATGTTTTTCACTTTTGGCCAATGCGTCAACTCAATTTCTTCCACATGTACATTTTTTGTGCAACTTACCAAACTCATTGCAATTAATATTCCTAGAATCAGTTTTTTCATTTAGTTTCTCCCTTATATAAAAACATATACTCTGTTCATCCTGTTCCATTACTTCTCTAATAATTGAATCGTAAATCAAATCTACTTTAAAATTTAACTTATACCAAATACTTTAAATGTTTGTAACTGTTCACTATTATTATAACATTTACGTAATTGAAACCATAATAGTGAGGATATATTGTGAGAATCACTTTAGCAAAGACTTTATTAGTGTTTCTCATTGAAGTGGTGGTAACTGTTTTATTAATTGATATTTGATTTTCAGAAAATTGTAACTACTGTTTTATGGTATTTTTTTTGTATATATATGAATCAAGTGGTAATATTATAACATAAGGAGTGATAGGCTTGAAAAAAAGGAATTCAAACCAATCGCATTTAATTTGAAGAAGTACAAATTATATTATTGGTGTCAATGAGGTAAACGTGATAATCAACCGTACTGTGATGGATCACACAGAAAATAAGATGTAACTCATTTATTGAAGGTGCAACTAGCTTGTACCTTTTATATAATATATGAAGTTTTAATGGAGGAGCAATATGAAAATCAACAAATTAAAAGTATTAGAAAGTAAATTCTTTGCCATATATCCAGGTGGATTTGAAGACGAAGAATTAAAAAAAATGTTAAAGAAACACAATTTTAATAAAGTATCACTATTTGTAAAAGAAGTTTGTAGAGAAGAGTCTCTCAAACGAGGGATTGATGCTATTGATGATGTTATGAGAGTAGTCTCTAAATCATCTATGGTAAGCGTATTTGAGAAAATGAGATTTAGAGATTTAATACGGGAATTTGATCTTACAGAAAAAACTTTGGTTGTAGCTGCAATAAATGAATTAGTTAATGGAGATGAAGAAGAAGGGTTCACAGAACTTTATAATTTATTAGCACCTTATAAATTAGCCAAATGGCCTATTCTAACTGTGTTTAGAGCATATTGCTATCCTGATTACGATGTATTAGTAAAGCCTACCACAGTGAAAAAAATAATCAAATACCTTGAACTTGAGGATGTTGAATATTCACCAAAAGCAAGTTACAAGTTCTATCACAAATATCGTGAGTATATAAACTTACTTAAACCACATGTTGATTCAAGGTTATCACCATCTAATCCAGCTTTCTCTGGGTTTATGATGATGACTATTGACTAAATAAAAAAGTTTAAGTGTAATTACCCAAATCTGTTATAATAAAAGCGGAGGTGATATCATGATCATTATTGATGTTTTATTAGCTATTTTATATGTATTAGTAATAATTCTTGTGATATTATTAGCTATTGTATTGGCAATCCCAGTTGGTATTATTGTAGGAATTTATTTCTTAGTCAAAAAGATTTTTAAAAAGTAATCAATTTGATTACTTTTTTTTATTGTGATGATTATGGTAAAATTATATTAAGAAGGTGATTGTATGAAAAAAATACTAATAACTGTATTTATTCTTATATTGATGACTGGTTGTAAGAAAGAACCAGAGGAGTTAACAAATGTATTCACTGACTATAATGATTTCTTGGATGTAACAAGTAATCAGATTTTTACTGAGAATACATATTACTTAGACTTAGAACTTGATGATGAATCAAATTCGTTGAATGTTATTGGTTCACTTGCTTACATTGTAGTTGATGATACCAATGAACTTGATTTGAAACTATATCNNATCTAAGGATTAATGGTGAAACATACAATGCTGCATTTAGTGGGAATGATAGAACAACTATTCACATTGATTTGAATGATGACGCAGATAAGGATTCAATATTGTTTATTGAATTTAGTTATAGTTTTGATTATTGGAATGATGGCCGAATAGCCTATTATGATGACTATTATATAACCATGTTCTTTTATCCTTTTGTGGCAATGGATAGCACTTATTCTCTAGATGCTTATGATTATTCTTTTCAAGGTGAGAGTTATTATAATGAAATAGGAGATTATTACGTAAGTATTGATGTTCCTAGTGATTTTAAAACTGCTTCAAGTGGAAAAGAAGTCGGATCAATAGAACAAGGAAGTAGAATACAGAAAAATTATTACTTAAATAATGGTCGGGATTTTAGTTTCAGCACATCAAGTCTTTATTATACTTATGTGGAAGAGATAGACGGCATAACTCATACAATTTATTCAGTAGACTCGTTAAGCTCTCAAGTCGTAGAAGAGAATTTTGAAACACTTAAAAACTCATTTGAGATTTATCAAGAATATATTGGAGATTATCCTTATGATTATTTTAACTTGGAATTCGGTAATATTTACGGAATGGAAAGTTCAGGTATCGTTTACTGTAGTAATGATATTAGTATTTACACTGTGGTTCACGAGATTATACATCAATGGTTCTACTCAATTATACATAACGATCAGGCAAATGAACCTTTCTTAGATGAAGCACTAACGACATATATAACTTTTATCTATTTCTACGAAGTTGAAGGAATTGAAAATGCTAATGGTTATTTAGATAGTAGAGATAGTTTTCAGGAAAGACTTGATGATTATCTCATGACATATCAAGGAGTTTCACTTCTACAATCAGTGCATACTTATGAAGAAGGGTATGGATATATTATTTATTATCATGGACCTACTCTTTATAGATACTATTTTAATGAACTATTTGGAAATGATATAACTGTTTTAAAACAGTTCCTACAAGCATATTATAATGAATATAGTTTTAAAGAAGTAACTACAATAGAAATGTTAGAATTACTTGAGGAAATCACAGGATATGAGAATACAATGGAATGGTTTAATGAAGAACTAGATAGTTTGGGAATTCCGAAAAATCTAGACTAAAAATCAATCAAAGATGTCACTTGAGTGACATCTTTTCTTATGATATGGTATAATGATTCTTGAGAATAAAACTAAAGGAGACTACTATGTTAAACTTTGAATATTATAATAAAACAAAAATGATTTTTGGTAAAGACACAGAAAATGAAGTTGGAAGGTATACGCAACTTCAAGGAAAAAAAGTATTATTACATTATGGTAGAAATAGTATTAAGAAATACGGGGTATACGATAGAGTAGTTGCTAGTTTAAGAGAAAACAATGTAGATTTTGTCGAATTAGGCGGAGTTGAGGCAAATCCACGAATGAAGCTTGCAGAAGAAGGTATCGCATTATCTAAAGAAGAGAATGTTGATTTCATTCTTGCCGTTGGTGGAGGAAGTGTTATTGATAGTGCAAAAGCTATTGCCTTGGGACATTATTATGATGGAGATGCTTGGGAACATTTCTATATAAAAGGTAATCAGCCAAAAAAAGTATTACCTGTTGGAGTCGTACTAACAATACCCGCTGCAGGTAGTGAAAGTAGTACAGCGACAGTTATGACAAGAAAAGATGATGTAGTTAAAAGAGGGTATGGACATGAATCGTTAAGACCTGTATTTGCAATATTGAATCCTGAATTAACTTACACATTACCAAATTATCAAACTTCTTGTGGAGTTGTAGATATGATTGCTCATGTTTTCGAAAGATATTTCAGTAATACACAAAATGTTGATGTAACTGATCGTTTATGTGAGGGTATAATGACAACAGTAATGAAAAATGCGCCTATCGCTCTAGAAAATAATGAAGATTATGATTCAAGAGCAGAAATTATGTGGGCTGGAGCATTGGCACATAATGGGATATTAGGTACAGGGAGAACTGAAGACTGGGCTTCACACGCAATAGA
>LGOV01010154.1_pt1 | contig 12513 bp, 10 predicted proteins | sample 469881 | NCBI WGS metagenome assembly LGOV01 (sample SAMN03857199, study PRJNA290197) | marine sediment metagenome | biome: marine cold seep biome; feature: cold seep; material: marine sediment; isolation source: sample #5579, elevator 3A push core 41 containing 12 cm of sediment... ...
CAATAAAAAAGTATTCTATTACTCAGTTTTTGGCTAATAAGTTTTTTTTAGGAATTTTTATAATTATTATTTTTGCTTTATTTAATCCACCCACTGTAACCGCTGAAGGTCTTATATATTTACTAGTTGTTATTGGTGGCATGTGTTTGAATCAGTTAATATCACTTGCAAGCCTTAAAAAAATTAATGCAAGTACTCACACCGTAATTGGTCAATCCAAACTTTTCTTTTTAATTATTTTTGGACTACTTTTTGGTCAAGTAATTACAATTTATAGTTTTGTTGGTGTGTCTTTATGTTTTGTGGGAGCCTTACTTATTACTATGTCTGAAATTCATAACAGTGAGGATACTAAAAACACCATAAGTGGAATTCTACTTGCACTAGTTGTACCTGTTATTGCAACCTTAAATTCTTACATTTTAGAATATAGTTTTAACAAAGAACTTTTTTCAAAAGAGGCTTATTCAATTTTAACTATTATTACAATAATGATTGTATTTAATATTATTCACGCAATTAATAAAACTAAAAAAGATGTACCCAAAATGCAAAATAAAGACTTTTACTGGGTTCAACTTACAGGTTCATTATCTGTTATGGTAAATATAAGTAAGGCTTATGCAATTGACACTGTTGGCACTTTTGTAACTGAACTAGTTGCATCCCTAGCACCTGCCTTTATTTATTTAATTGCACTATTTTTAAGAACCGAAAAATTATGTTGGCGAAGAATTTTAGGAATTTTTATTTCACTCATCGGTTTAATAATATCTGTATACTTTTATGTATAGCAAACACCTCACTAAATCATACAAAGGAAAAAATAATATATGTTCCCATTTTTAAGAACACTTTTTTACTCATTTGAAATGACCATTTCAAAAAATATACTACAAAAAATTAACCCTAATAGGTATCTTGCAAACAAGTATCTAATTAGCGTAGTTCTACTTTTTTTGTATGTTCTTTTAACCGATTTTTATATTACCTCAGAGGGTTACTTGGTGCTTGCATTTATGTCAGTGGCAGTAATTTCAGGTCAAACTTTAGGTTTTAATAGCTTAAAACTTATTAACGCAACTACTTATTCCGTTGTAAATCAAAGCAGGCTAATTGTAATGCTTTTAATTGGTGTAATGTTTGGACATGCAATTACACTATATAAAGTTTTAAGTATTATTTTTTGTTTTATTGGTGTGCTTTTAATAATAAAAGATGAAGTTAACCATAGTGAAAATATAAACAAAAAAAATAGTGTACTTGGTGTTATTTTTGCTATTGGTGCAGTTTTAATAGTTTCTGTAAGAATGTATGTTATGGAAAATGCTTTTACAAATAACTACTTATCTCAAAGTGCATATTCTTTTGTCTTTATACTTTCTGTTTTAGTTTTTTTTAACTTAGTAAGATTATTTAACAAAAAATTAACTAAGGATGAAAGTCCACTTTTAAAAAAACAGTTTTGGCTTTTACAACTTAGTGGAGCATTTTCTGTACTTGCTGTAATTTTTCAGGGGCTTTCAGTTGAGTATGCCGGTGCTTTTGTAACAGCTGTTGTAAATTCACTTGCACCAACCCTTATTTTACTGTTTGCTTTAAAACTAAAAACCGAGAAACTTGATTTTTTAAAAGTATTAGGAATTACTTTTACTATAATAGGAGTAGTAGTTTCTACTTTATAATATATTTATTAAATTAAAAAAGAGAGCATGGCCATAATAGCTATGCTCTCTTTTATGTAATCAGAAGTAATAAAATATTACCACTGACTACAATATTAATTTGTGTAATTTGAGTTTTATTATGCGTTTTTTAAAACATTTTTTTGGCAATTTCTACCACTTTATCAACTGTTAAATTAAACCTCGTAGCCAGTTCTTCTTGCGTTCCACTTTCGCCAAACTCATCAACAGAAATGATATTACCATCAAGTCCAACATATTTATGAAAACTGTAAGCACTGCCTGCTTCAATTGCTAACCTGTTTCTACAAGAGTTTGGTAATACCTCTTCTTTGTAACTCTCATCTTGATTATCAAATTCTTCAAAGCAAGGAATACTAACAACTCTTGTATTAATACCCTGCTCTTCTAGTTTCAATCTGGCTTTTTGTGCTAGTTCTACTTCACTACCTGTTGCCATTAAAATCAAATCAAGCTCACCAATTTCATGGTTTATTATATATCCACCTTTCTCTATATTGCGAGCGTTATTTTCTCTAACATTATTTTTTTGTTTAGCCAGTACCATTACAGTTGGCTTTTTTGTTTTTAAAAAAGCAATAAAACCGGCTTTAACTTCCTTTTTGTTTGCTGGTCGCCATACTTTTAAATTAGGTGTAGCTCTAAGTGTTACAAGTTGTTCAACAGCTTGGTGTGTTGGTCCATCTTGACCTATTAAAACGCTGTCATGAGTGACATAATACAAAACTGGTAGTTCCATAAGAGCGCTAAGCCTCATTCCACCCTTCATATAGTCTGTAAATGCCATGTAAGTAGATGCATAGGTAAATAACCCGCCATAAAGCACAATTCCGTTTGAAATGCCTGCCATGGCGTGCTCACGAATTCCGTAGTGCAAGTTTTTGCCTGCATAATTTTTACTACTAAAACTGCCAGCCTCCTTCATAAAGGCTTTTGTACTTGGTGCAACATCTGCTGTTCCGCCAATTAAATTAGGCATAGTTTTATTTAACTGTTGTAAAATCAAGTGTCCCATATCACGAATAGCAATATCACTGCTTAAACTTAACTTTTCAATACTTTTTATAGCCTGCTCTTTAAAGTCATCTGATAAATATTTATTTAATAGTTCATAATCTTGTGGATACTTAGTTTTATAACTCTCTAAAAGTTTATTCCACTCTTTTTCTGCTTGTTCACCTTGCAAGGCTTTTTTACTTACAAATTCTTTTGCCTCTTCACTAACTGTAAATGGTTCACTTTTAAAACCTAAGTTTTGTTTTAAAACTTCAATGCCTTTATTATCAAGTGGTTTACCATGAATGGTGTTAGTCCCCTCAAGATGAGAACCATATCCTATTTTACTATTTACTATAACCAAACTCGGTTTTTCGGCTTTTTTTGCTTTTAATAATTCTTTTTCTAACTCTTCTAAATTGTTAGCATCTAAAACTTCAAAAACCTCAAAGCCTAGTGCTTCATATTTTGCTCTAGTATCTTCTGTAAAAGTGAGGTTTGTTTTCCCCTCAATAGTGATATTATTGCTATCATAAATTAAAGTAAAATTATCTAGCTTTAAGTTGCCCGCAATACTTAAACTCTCTACTCCAATACCTTCCATCAAACAACCATCACCTGCTAAACAGTAAATATGATTATCAATTAGTTTAATATTTTCTTTGTTAAAAATGCTTGCCATATGTTTTTCTGCAATTGCCATACCAACGCTGTTGCTAATGCCTTGTCCTAGTGGTCCTGTCGAGGTTTCAACACCCTCTGTAACCAAATATTCTGGGTGACCTGGCGTAATACTACCAAGTCTTCTAAAACTCTTTAAATCGCTTATTTTAACATCAAAACCAAACATATGAAGGGTTGCATATAAAAGACTGCTTCCGTGCCCTGCACTTAAAACAAATCTGTCTCTATTAAAAAACTTGGTGTTCCCTGCGTTATAGCTCATTACCCTGTTATAAAGAGTAAAAAGCACTGGTGCCGCGCCAAGCGCAACACCTGGGTGACCCGAATTTGCTTTTTCAATTTGATTAACACTAAGTAGCCTTAACGTGTTTACGCATTTTTGATTAATGTCCATAAAATACTCCTAATTATAATAATTATTAATTGAAACTAAAACCTCATTTGAAAGGTCTCTCTTGTTTGCATTTGAACACTCAACCACGATGTCCGAAATCTTAGAAAGATGCTCATTTCTCTTCTTGAACACACTCAGTTGAAGCTCCGCATCAAAACTTGTAAAATCATATTCTTTTTTAATCAGTTTAATATAGTCTTTTTCTTGGAGTTTTAAATAAATAATTAAACTAGATTCTTTTAATAATTTAATATTATCATCTTTTAGTAGCGTACCAAGGTCCATGGTTATTAAACTGTTATTATAGCTTGCCACTCTTCTAACTGCTTTATTTTCCTGAAGCTCTATATACTCTTTTCCTGCCACCTTGCTTGCTCTGTCTACATCTAAAAGTTCGAACTCTAACAGCTCGTTAATATCCACATAAATCATTTCCAGTTTATCGGAAATTTGCTTAGCTAATTTTTTTTTATAAGCCTTTAGGGGCATCAGCAGTGTTATGTTACTTTTCAAAAAACTTTCCTCTCAAATATTATTGGTTTAAGAATACCATTTTTTAATTTTTTTATCAAACAAATAGTAATAATACATAAAAAAAGCAGTTTTTACACTACTTTTATAAGCCTCTTAGTTTTGCACTAGGTACATATTTTTTAATAATTTCATAAGCCTTCCTTGTAATACTTGGCTTATGAGGAAAATAAATTACCTTTGCCGTTTTATTATCTGGCATTCTATAATTTTGTAAGCTAAAGTTTTTAGCCCCCTTTACAAGTTTGCCTATCTCTTCAATGTCTTCTAAACTTAAATCTGGACTAAAAGTTGTTCTAAACTCATAATTTATATTACTTTTAAATAATATATCAATAGTTTTTAATATTTTGCTAGTATCAACTGCAGTTTTAATCACTTGTTCATATTTGCCTATTGGTGCTTTTACATCCATAGCAACATAGTCAAGTAGATTTTCGTCAAGCAGTTCTTCAACAACCTCAGGTCTTAATCCGTTGGTGTCTAGTTTTACTAAAAAATCTAAGTCTTTTACTTTTTTAACAAACTCTTTTAAGCCTTTTTGCAACGTCGGTTCTCCGCCCGTTATAACCACTGCATCTATTTGACCTTTTCGTTTATTTAAAAACTCAAAAAACTCTGCTTCTTTATCTATATTAGAGCCTTCGATAAGTTCAAAATTATGGCAGTACCAACACTTAAAATTACACCCAGCAGTAAATACTGTTGTGCAAATTTTGCCGGGGTAATCAAGTAGAGAATTTTTAATAAATGAAAATACCCTCACTAACATTGACCTTCTTTAATTTTAAATTTAACTCTGTTCATATATTCTTCATGTTTGTTTGCATTAAAGTCTTGAACACTTCTAAGATATCCTACAACTCTGCTCCAAACTTCTGTTTTACCACCACATTCTGGGCAACTAAAGTGTTCACCCGTAATATAACCATGGTTATTACAAATGCTAAAAGTAGGAGTAAGTGAAATGTAAGGCATTTTAGAGCTTGTAAAAACCTTTTTAATTAGCGCCTTACAAACGCTTATATCTTCAATTTTTTCACCTAAGTAAAAATGTAGCACTGTTCCACCTGTGTAAAGTGTTTGAAGTTTATCTTGAAGTTTTACAACTTCAAAAATATCATCAGTATGCTCAACAGGAATTTGAGTTGAGTTAGAATAGTAAACTTCGTCTTTACCTGCTGTAATAATATTAGGAAAACGTTTTTTGTCAAGACGAGCAAGTCTTGCAGTAGTACCCTCAGCTGGAGTAGCCTCAAGATTATACTGATGACCAGTTTCTTCTTGGTATTCTTTCATCTTATCACGCATATATTCCAGTACTTCAACACTGAAATCTACACCTTCTTTTGTGGTAATATCTTTACCCATAAAGTTAAGTAGTGCTTCGTTCATACCAACTAACCCAATAGTATTAAAGTGATTAGACCAAAATTGACCTGAGCGTTTTTTAATATCTTTTAAGTAAAAAGCTGAGAAAGGATAAAGTCCTTTATCTGTTTGATCTTCAACAACTTTTCGTTTTATTTCAAGGCTGGTTTTTGCAATGTCGCAAAGTTTGCCTACTCTTTCTAAAAATTCTTCTTTAGTTGCGCTAAGGTAACCAATTCTTGGCATATTAACTGTTACAACACCAATTGAACCAGTAAGTGGATTACTACCAAATAGTCCACCACCACGTTTTTTAAGCTCAGTCACATCAAGACGAAGCCTACAACACATGCTAACTGCATCTTCTGGGCTTAGGTCGCTGTTTATGTAATTTGCAAAGTAAGGAATACCATATTTTGCGGTAATTTCCATAAATGCATCCATAACAGGGCTATCCCACTTAGTTTCTTTTGTAATGTTCAGTGTTGGAATTGGAAAAGTAAATACTCTACCGTGAGAGTCACCTTCTAACATAACTTCACAAAAAGCTCTGTTAAGTATGTCCATTTCCTCCTGGTAATCACCATAAGTAGTGTCCTGAGGCACTCCTCCAATAATTACAGGTTGCTCTTTTAGTGCTTTTGGTGCTTTTAAATCAAAAGTAAGGTTACTAAATGGAGCTTGGAAACCAACTCTTGTTGGTACATTTAAATTAAATATAAATTCTTGAACTGCTTGTTTTACTTGTTTGTAGGTCAGTTCATCTGCTCTTACAAATGGTGCAACGTATGTATCAAAACTGCTCCACGCCTGAGCGCCTGCTGTTTCGCCTTGTAAAGTGAAAGTTGCATTAACAACTTGTCCTAAAAAGCTACGTAAGTGTTTTGCTGGTTTAGAGCTAACTTTTCCTGCTACACCAGTAAAGCCTTCAGTTAAAATTGCACGTAAATCCCAACCTGCACAATAACCTCCAAAAAAACCAAGGTCATGTATATGAAGCGATCCGCTAAGATGAGCTTCTCTAACTTCAACAGGATAAATTTCGTTAAGCCAATAGTGCTTAGTAAAATTTTCTCTAACGTAATTATTTAAGCCTGCAACACTGCGTTGCATGTTAGCGTTTTCTTTAACAGTCCAATCAGATTCTTGCAAATAATTTTCGAACAAATTAATTGTAGCCCCAATAAGTGCATTATTTTCTCTTGCACCTTTTCTTTTTTCTCTATAAAGTATGTAAGCTTTTGCCGTTTTTGCATGCTTATTTTTAATCAACACCCTCTCTACTATGTTCTGAATTTCTTCTACTGTTGGTGTTTTGCCAGCATATTTTTCGTCAACAATTATTTCTACTTGTTTAGCTAACTCGTCTGCAATTGATTTGTTTTCACCCCCACAGGCTACTGCTGCTTTAAAAATAGCTTTTGCAATTTTGTCAACGTTGTAATTCTGATAGGTTCCATCTCTTTTTATAACTTGAATTGGCATATTCTTACTCCTAATGTCTAATAATATAGTTGCACTATATGTGCATAATAAATTTAACATATACTATATATAGTGTCAATAGGTTTTACATATATACTATATGTTGTTATTTTTTTAGTTACCTTGCACAAAAAAGATAAATTTGAAACTTTCTCCTGCCAATCACTTGCCTTTTTTAATGGTTTTTAAATTATAACTAAAAAAATAGAGTGAAAACTCACTCTAAATTATATATAGTTATTTATTTATAAGTTTTAAATAAAACTTGATTTACTACTCTTCATAAAACTAAGCATGAACCCTGCTACAATGATTGTGCCCGCTAAATATTCCCATTCAATGTAAACCGGCAAGCTCTCTACCTGAGTAAAAATGTTAACTTCCCCTTGTGTATTTACATTTGCAATAATATTTCCATTCAAGTCTGTTCTAAAAATGTTGTTTGCATCAACTCCAGCATAAATAAGTCTATTAATTGTTTCTTGTTTTGGGTGATTATAACTATTATCTTCCCCAACAGATATTATTGCAAACTGTGGAGTAGCCTCAGCTAATAACTCAGCACTTGTTGAGGTGTCGCTACCATGATGACCAAGTTTTAAAACATCAATATCCGATACATCATAACTGTCAACTACTGTTTGTTCATTATCTGTTGTAGCATCTCCTGTTAGCATAATCCGTCTTGATCTATATTCTAAAACAATAATTGGGCTAAATTCATTAACATCACTATAATCATCTTCACTTGGCGATAAAAAAGTAATACTATAGGCATTTTCTCCACTACCACCATTTATCACTAAACCCTCTTCACTAAAAATCATAGTGCTATCAGGTTCATTTAAAACATAATATATAGCTTTAGCATATATATCAGTCATTCTTTCAATTCCTCCCTGTGGGGCTGATTCTACAACTAAAATCTCTTCCTCACCAGGTGGAGTGTATGAATCTACTGCATAAATTTTTGGTCTAAAAATTGTGTTTACCTGATACTCTAATAAAACCTCGTCTATTGCTCCAACATGATCTCTATCTGAGTGCGTTATTAACATATAGTCAAAAGTGTCTTCATTATTTTCAAAAACATTATTATCTATATAATCAATTAAATCAGGAGCATTGCCACTAAGTCCTGCATCTACTATCATAGTTTTCCCGTCAGGAAATTCAATAACAATTCCGTCACCTTGTCCTACATCAATAAAATGTACTTGTAACCCTGCACTGTCAAGCACTGCATTCTCATCATTGTAACCAGTATTGATATTAGATTCAATAACTCCCCTAAAAGGATAACTACATAAAACTAACAATAAAGTTATAATAAACACTGTTATTCTTGTTTTTGTAAAAATAAGTTTTGAGCTATTAGTCTTCAATTTTTTCTACCTCTACGATTGGAGTTTCCATTTTTAGTTTTTCTGTTTTAATTTTTGCTTTATTTTCTTTTTTTACTAGCTTTTCAGCCTTCTTCTTTAAATTATATTCAAGGGCTTTATCTTTTAGTGTAGGTTTTGTTCTTATTTTAAGAAGTTTTTTAATTTCTGGCATCATAGCCATTGTGGCTTTGTAACCCTCTTCAATCATCTCATCTGAGCCTACTGTCTTGCTTGATTTGAAGCGTTTTGTATCTGGGTCAATTACAATGTCAGCATACATTCTGCCCTTATCTGCATTGGCTTTCATCATAATTCTTATGGTTGTTGCCATAACATCAATAAGTTTAGAACTTTTGCTACCATAACCACGACCGGGGTTAACATCAACAGCTATAATATATTTACAACCTCTATTTCTCATAACATCTGAAGGAATTGTGTTCATAACACCACCATCTACTAAAAGATAATCTCCAAATTCAACAGGATTAAATACAGCTGGTATAGCACAACTTCCTGCAACAGCTTTTATAACACTACCACTGCTTAGTTCTACTTCGCTTGCTGTAACTAAATCTACTGCAATTATGCTTAGCGGTATTTTTAAATCACTAAAAACAGCATCACCAATGTAACGCTTTAAAAGTTCTTCTAGCTTTTCAGTTTTACTAGGCACAAAAAGCACCTTGCTTGTTTTAATATCTTTAGGTTTTAGTCCTTTGCTTGCTTCAACCATATCTTCAACAGACATACCACTTGCATACATTGCCCCCACTAAACTGCCAACACTTGTTCCTGCAATATAGTCAAAACTAATGCCTTCCTCTTCAAAAGCTCTTAGAGCTCCTAGGTGCGCAAAGCCTCTAGTTCCACCACCACCAAGAGCTAAACCAACTTTAAGTTTTGGTTTATTGTCATTCTTATTGGGTTTATTGTTTTTTTCTGTAAAGCGCTTAAAAAAGCCCATAAATTTCTCCTTAAGTAACTATAAATATATTATCATACATATGTCAAAATGTTAAACTAAAACTAAAAAAAAGAAGGACTAAATCCTTCTTTTTTTATTAATCATCATCACCTGTGTCGTCGCCGTCATTATCGCCGCCATTATTTCCACCTGTATTTGGATCATCTTTTAGTTTAAGTTCAAGACGTTTAATATCTTTAATTAAATTATTAACATTAGTTGTTAAAATTTTGTTGGTTTTTTCTAAAGCTGGAAGTCTGTTTACATTTGTTCTCATAACATCTTCACAGTGTTGAACAGATAATTTTAAACCTTCTAACATATCAATATCTTGCTCTAGCTCAGCCTGCTTAACAGGGTCAATATCATGGTTATTAACACCAAATAATTGAACTTTTTGTTTTGCAACTTGTGCTTCTTTTATTCTTAATTTTCTTTGATCTCTGCCTAGGGTACGCCTAATTTTATCAAGAGGAACATACTCACGTTTACAAATTCTAAGTTCCTTTTTGGCCACTTTAAGTCTATCTCTTAAAACATCTAGTCTTGATATGTAAAATGTTTCCGCGTCATCATTTAAACCCTTAACATAATTAGTATCTCGGATTTCAATTTTTTCAATTTTTATTACTTCTTCAAGCTTGTCATTTTCTTTTCTTTCCGATTCAAGTTCAGATTTAAGCTTAGCAATTTCTTTTGCAAGTTCTTTTGTAGCATTGACAAACTCTTCTTTAACCGCTTCAGTCTCAGCTTCTATGTCTTGGCTTTTATCAATTTTTTCTTCTATCTCGCTTGCAATTTCTTTTATTTCTTTTGTAAATTCTGTTGAAGTAGTTTTAATCTCAGTCTTTGCTTCTTTTATTTCTTCAACTGCTTCTTCTATTTGCTCTTTAACCTGTTTTTCTGATTGTTTTTCTTCAATTTCTTCTTCATCATCAGGAATTGCAAATTTCATTGTTTGTTTAGAAGTAACTTTTTCTTCAGTAATAATTTTTTCTTCTACTTTAAGTTCTTCTCCGCTATCGCCTGTAATTGAGGCTAAAGCTTTTTTGTTAATATCTTTAATAAGCTCTTCATATTGTTCTAAGTCAGCTTCTTCTACTGGCTCTTCTTTTTTTGCTTTTTTAATTTCTTCTTTCTTTTCTTCTGCAAATAAATCTTCTTCAAAAACTGAAGTTGTATGATCTTTAAGTTCATCTTCAGTAGCTTCTACTGTTTCTTCACTTAGTGCTTTTTCTTTTGCTTTTAATTCTTCTTCTAGCTCTTTATTTCTATCTTCTAATTTTGCAAGACGTTCTTGTTGAGCTTTTTCTTCATCAGTTTGCTCTAGTTCTTCTTTTTTATCTTCACCAAAAAGCTTATTTGCTTTTTCTAACATTTCTTGTTCGCGTCTTGCCGCTTCCATATCTACATTAGAGTTTGATCTAGGTTCTCTTGTTTTTGCCGGGGCTGGAGCACCTAGTACTGCAAAATCATGCTCAAAATCAAGCTCAGTACCTTGTTGAGTTTGGTGTCCTAAACTATTTTGATTGTCATAATATTTATTATAGTCTTCTTTTTTGCCTGCTCCTTTTCTAAAAAAGATGCCTTGATGGTCGTCTATGATAGAAATAAGTAAATCAGACAGGAATACAATAATGAAAGCACCAACTGCTATAATTGCAATAATTGCAATTACTTGTAATGCTACATTAACTAAATCCATAATAACCCTCCTTGGAGTTTTTGTTTAAATATTGGTGGAAGCGGTGGGAATTGAACCCACGTCCGAAAATGTGCTTGTCAACTTTTCTACGTGCGTAGTCAGTTGTAAAATTTAATAAACTAAAACACAACTAACAAGGTTTAGGTTTACGTAGCCCTAGGGTTTTTTAAAATTAAGGGGCAGTTAATTTTAAAGTTTCCTACTAATCGTTAATATTACATCCTTTTCGTAGGTCAAAGGAGAATATGCTACAGACTTATTTACGCTGCAGCGTATGCTAAATTATTATTTGCATTTAAATATTTTAATGTTTTTATTGTAGACCATTACTACAGCACGCTTAGTACAACCGCTTGCAAATCCGTCGAAACCAGTACGCTCCCATAAGGGAAATACTAGCTAATTGTATTTTTTAAGTTCTCTCTGAGCTTGTCTCATTTGGTCACGTTCGGCTAACACTTTCTTTTTGTCGTATAAGTGTTTACCTTTAGCAGCAGCAATTTCAATTTTTATAAGAGCACCTTTAAAATACATTTTAGTAGGAACTATTGTATAACTTTTATCTTTTGTAAGCCTAGCAAGTTTTTCAATTTCCTTTTTATGAAGAAGTAATTTTCTTTGTCTTTTTTCTGCAACAACAAAACTTGTAGTCTTCTCGTAAGGCTTTATGTAAGCATTTTTAAGATAAGCTTCATTTTCATAAATACTAACAAAACTGTCAACCAAGCTAACATGCCCAGCTCTAACACTTTTTACTTCACTACCTTTTAAACTTATACCAGCTTCAAAGGTATCTTCAATGAAATAATTAAAGTATGCTTTTTTGTTGTTTGCAATTATTTTCACTTCTTTCTCCTAGTATATCAAATCTTGACTGATAATTCAAGGGTCAATTTTTATTTTTTTTACTAAAAAAACCTGATTTTTGACCCAAATTACCATCATTTCAAGTATTTATTATAATATTATCACAAAATCCACTCTTTTATCTAACGCATTGGCACTAATAACTTTTACTTTTATTTGGTCTCCCATCGAATAAGTTGTATGTGTGTTTGTTAACATAAACCTCGATTCTATAAATTTATAGCTGTCGCCCACAAGGTCTTGAACTCTTACAAAACCTTCAATGGTGTTGTCAAGCTCAACAAATATTCCATATGCAGTAACACCACTAATCGTGCCGTCAAACTCCATACCAATTTTGTCTTCCATAAATTTAGCTTTAAAATAATCATCAATTTCGCGTTCACATTTCTCAGCAGCAACTTCTGTTATACTCGATTGTA